>Ga0160423_10001462_pt1 | contig 19727 bp, 10 predicted proteins | sample CRUFie14St8metaG_FD_108191 | JGI IMG/M metagenome (GOLD analysis project Ga0160423, IMG submission 108191) | Marine microbial communities from the Costa Rica Dome - CRUD Field 142mm St8 metaG | ecosystem: Environmental > Aquatic > Marine > Oceanic > Photic zone | place: Costa Rica: the Eastern... | reverse complement strand
CGACTATAAGAAAACAAAACCGGCGCCCCTGCTGGTGCTGCTGCATGGTCTTGGAAGTAATCCCCAGCAGGTGATACGCTATCAGGGCGTCACTGCAGAGGCAGAAAAGAGGGGTTATATCGTGGTTGCGCCTTTCGGTTACAATGAAAGAGGCTGGTATGGCAGTCAGGGTAAGGGAAAGGGTGGTCTTCTCGCTGGGCGTGCCGGCGATCCAGAAAACCTTGGCGAGTTGAGTGAAAAAGATGTCCTTAACGTTCTAGGGATTGTGCGTAAGGAGTTTAATGTCAATTCCTCTCGGATCTACCTCGCAGGGCACTCCATGGGTGGAGGAGGAACAATTCATCTCGGAGCAGCTTATTCTGATATCTGGGCAGCGCTTGTTCCAATGTCACCTGCCTACATGGGTAGTCACGATATCCTTGAGAAGATCACCGCACCCATGATGGTTGTAACTGGTGATCAGGATACCACTGTTCCTGTTCAAATGGTTCGTCCTTTCGCCCGGAGGATGAAAGAGACAAACGCCAAGCACGTTTACAAAGAGATCGCCGGAGGCAACCATGGAACGACGTTTTATCGGAACCCCAAATTGATGACTGAGGTTTTCGATTTTCTGGATGGTTGCCGCCTGCAGGTTGAAGAGGGGGATGATTTGCCACAGGAGCCACTGAGAGTTTTTACCAACAAGTCTGGTAGAACAATCGAAGCCCGGATCGTTAGTAGCAAGGGGTCGAAGGTCACCATTGCCCGCAAAGATGGGAAATCCTTCACTATCTCTTTGAACTCCCTCAGTGAGGCTGATCAGGACTACATCCAAACTTGGATTGCGGAGTCAGCGACTGAGCCCTGAGGGAAATTTTGCAAGGAGTTCACTTATTTCGTTCCTGATTCTCCTCCGGTTGGCGGGGCAGGGGCAGGAGAGAGTCCCAGTTCCTCTCCGAATCGCTGTCTGACCTCGGCGGGGATATCGGCTGTCATAAGAGCTTGGCGGGCAGCGGGCCTGTCAACAACACTCCACTCGGTGAGAGTATGATGGATGAGGCCGAAGCGGCGGTGGTCTTCACTCAGGCTTTGAGCCCATTCGAACGCCGTGCCCGGGTCGCTGTTGGTGGTCATATGGACCACTCGTTCCGATGCCCCGTCCCTCGTACGACCCGCTGGAAGAGAGTTAATCCATTCCCCGGCTGCCATGCTGTCAATGCGCATCCATTGCTCGGTGACGTCGCCAACTGCCTCACGCCTAATAGATCCTCTCTCTGGCAGGCCGAGAGCCCATTGCGCGGCCTCAACTGGGTCTGAAGAGGACCAGACTCTGGCCACTTCCTGGGCCATATGTCTATATTCGCGGCCGATTGGTCCATTCTGAGGTAATTCGGCTGCGATATTCTGGTAGATGTTTGCCGCCTCGGAGGGATTGTGCTCGGCAACAAGCCGGAGCACGGACTGGGTGGCTCGCTGCTGGTCTCCGGCTTCGAGGCCGCGAGCCCACTCCAATGCGCCTTGGAGGTCCTGCTCGCCCCATCGGCGGGCTACGGCTTCAAGAACATGGTGTCGTTCATTAACGGTCTGAAGAGAGTCCGTGGTGAAGTTCGCTGCCCCAGCTGGGTCATTCTCAGCCCATGAGGAGGCTACCCCCCGGATGGCGCGCATTCGGAGGGCCGGATTTTCGAGGGCCATGCTCCACTTCAGGGCAGCGGTGCGATCAGACTCAGCCCAGCGGTGGCTCAGATCGCGGAGGAGGTGCATGGTATGCTCCGAGCCTGGTAGCTGGGTAAGATAGTCTGCTGCTGCGGCAGGATCTTCATCGGACCAGTGGCGGAGAATGTCTTCCATGGTGGCGAACTGATCGCGCCCTGTCAGATCCTCACTCCAGCGGAGAGCAGCCTGAGGGTCGCTGCGACCCCATCGAGATGCAAGCCGGTGAAGGGCTCGGCGCCGTTGTTGGCCGGGAGGCATGGAAAGAATGCTCCGTCCCAGAGCTGCAAAGTTCGTGGGTTGGCTTCTCTCAATTTGTTCGATGAGCCGATGGAATTTATCTCCAGGAGTCGAATCCTCTCCAGAGTTGTTCGAACGGTTTTCGGATGGGGCGGAGTTGTTCGCCTCTGTTCGCCCGCGGCTCGGCTGGCTCTTTCTGGCAGTCTGTAATAAAGGGCCCGTAGTCTGTGTCGCAGTTTCTTCGCTCGATATGAGTAGGAGGCGGTCCGCAGCGACTCCGATTGCAAACGAGCCGATAGCAATAAGAATAAGAAGGACTTTTTGAGACATGACTCGGCGCCACTATGTCACTTTGTTTCTCCGAGGGCGATCTTGTTCTTTTCGATTTCCGAGAGGCGAAGTTCGGCGAGTTTTTTCAGGGCGGCAACTTTGACAGGGTGCTCCATGCTAACATCAAGCTTCTCCTGAAGATCCTTTTCCAAGTTAAAAAGGGCGGGTCCAGAACCCTTCAGGCCGGCGTGACGCCGATTGGGGAAGAGTTTCCATGACCCCTTTCTGATGGCCTGAAATCCATCTGCTCCATGCCAGTAAAGGAGATCCTGACGCGGATGGGGAGCTTCCTTGTCGTCTTGGAGTGTGGGCCAGACATTCAATCCGTCGATGATGGGATTTCCCTGACTGTGTTGTTGGAGGTCGATCCCGCATGCATGAGCAAGAGAGGGAAGAAGATCGATCGCCGAAATCAAAGCCGCACTTTCCCAGTCAGGAGGGATAAGCCCTGGATGTCGAATGATGCATGGGACGCGGGTGCCGCCTTCAAGGGCTGACCATTTCTTTCCTCGGAAGGGATCAGCTCTGGATACCCGGGTAAGGGGTTCCGGCCCGTTGTCGGAAAGGAACACGACAATAGTGTTCTTTTCCAGTTCTGCGTTCTTAAGAGCATTCAGTAGTTGGCCGATCCGATGATCCAGTTCCTCAACGACATCACCAAAGACGCCGAATTTGGATTTTCCCTTCCAGTCTGGATGTGCCTCGAGCGGAAAGTGAGGGGCCGTATGAGGAAGATAGAGAAAAAATGGGTGATCCCGATTAGATTCGATAAATTTGATTGCCTCATTGGTGAAGCGTTCACTCAGGAGTCGATTGGTGAAAGGATTCTCGATGACCTCGTCATCTCTCCATAGCTCCTTGGTCTGATTGTTGCTCTTGTTCAGATAGAAGGTGGTCTCGAACCCCTGCTGGTGGGGGCGGAGCGGCGGCTCGTCTCCGAGGTGCCATTTGCCAAACATCGCAGTCCGGTAACCGGCAGCTTTGAAGATCTCCGGCATAGTGAGGGCGTCTGGGCTCAGGCCCTGTCCCTTCTTCATGATGTGGCCAATCACACCCTTGGACCAGCCAAGGCGGGCTGGGTAGGCGCCGGTAAGGAGAGCCATGCGGGAAGGCGTGCATACCGTTGCTCCAGCATAAAAACTGGTGAGCTTAACTCCCTCCCGCGCCAGTTGATCAAGAACGGGAGTTTTGATTTTAGGATGACCATATGCGGAAAGGTCATTGTAGCCGAGGTCATCGGCCATGAGGATTACGATATTAGGGGAGCGTTCTTTTTGTTCTGCCAGCAGAGAGCCGTGAAGCTGGAGCAGCAGTAAATAGGCAAGGGCCTTGTGTGTCTTCATGGAAAGCTCGCTTGGAATACACTATTGGGGGAGTATTCCACAGAAAATTGCTGGCTGCCGGTTCACAGCCGCTCCAATAAAAACCAAGCGAACTCTTGCCGCTGCCTTAATGTGGAGCAAAGAAGTGTGCTGCGACACTCAGGCTCTTTCATCCGATATCTACATCATGGCTTGCCGAGGTCCCTGAATGGCCTGCCATACCATGAGCTGAATTTACGTAATGCGCTCTTCAGGTCATCTGCAACTACGAGCACACACGGGATGAGAAGGAGAGTAATGCCTGTTGCAAAAAGGACTCCGTAGGCCAAAGAAACTGCCATCGGGATGAGGAATTGGGCTTGAAGCGAATTGTCAAACATCAGGGGCATCAATCCGACGAAGGTGGTGACCGAGGTGAGAAAGATCGGACGGAAGCGCTGACAACCGGATTGCTGTACTGCATCAAGAAGCGTAGTGCCCCGCCGAACCCGTTGATTAATGTCGTCTACCATCACGAGGGAATCGTTTACCACTACCCCAGCCATAGCGATAATTCCAAAGAGAGACAGGTCCGAGGGTGTCACACCCATGATCATATGGCCAAGGAGCGCGCCGATGACGCCAAACGGAACGACAGCAAGAATGTAGAGAGGCTGCAGGATTGATTGAAACGGAATAGCCAGGAGGGCGAAGAGCGCGAACATCAGCGCGATGCTACCAATTATGAGACGTTTTTTTGTCTCCTCAGCTTCTGCGACTGCTCCCCTGAAGACGAACTGAAGATCCTCGCTTCCACGTAGGAGTTCTCGAAGCTGGGGTTTGAGCGAATCTGCAATACGAACGAGATCCACGTTCCTGTCTGTTGGTTCTCCTCCGATCCGGATGACCTCGGCCTTGTCATTCCGTTCGATATATGTAGGAGCTTGGACAAAGTCGATCTTGGCTATGGTAAAGAGGGGAACCTCGGCTCCTGCAGGAGTCCGGATTTTCATTTTCTCCAAGGTATTGAAAGTTTCTCTCTGCTTCTTGGGGAGTCGCACCATTACACGATACTCCTCATGGCCGCGAAGAACGCGCTGAGCCTCTTCACCATAGAAGGCCCTCCTCACCTGGTAGGCGAGGGTTTGCTGAGTGATGCCAAGTTCCGTCCCCCGGGGAGTGAGGGAGAGTTCCACCTCTGTCTGATTGGCTCGCTGATTGACCCATGCGTTAGCAATCCCATCGTAGCCCTCAAGAAGCTCCTCGGTTTTACGGGCAATCTCCTGTTTCATTTCTGAATTAGGACCACGCAATTCCATTTCAAGGGGGTCGGTTTCCTTTTCTCCATCGTCTCCTCGGGTTTTTTGGGTCCTGATCTTGAGAGTGGCGTTAGCAGGGAGCTCTCCAATCAATTCCCGCCAGCGTTTCATAACCGCGTCGTTGCTGGGCCCGGCCTCGGACCGTAGACCAGAGGGCATCAGTCCGAGAAAGACGACGGAGTATGCCTTGTTATAGGGGCGGCCCGGGTAGTCGGTGCCAAGAAGGCGCCAGTGATTTGTGACAATGGGCCCTTTCTCAGGATCAAGGAACTCCTCCCGCATTTGTTCTGCAGCCGCCGTGATGCGATCGGTGTAATTACGAGTGGTCTCCTTGGAGACGTGTTCAGGAAGCTTAAGAGTGGCGAAGATTTCGGGGCGCTCGACTGACGGGATGGAGACATACCCGAGACGCCCCCCCGCAAAGTAACCTAGCATCAGTAGCGCCATGCAAACGAAGAAGCCGATCATCGAAAGTCGATGAGACACAACTACCTTCAGCGTGGGAGCGTATACTTTGTCGATCAGTAACTGGAGGCCGGATGCTGCGCCTCGTTGTATCACAGAGATCGGATTCCGCATCCTGGGTTTGGAAATCTTTACGTGCTTGAGATGGGCTGGCAGGATCAACTTAGATTCTACGAGGGAGAAAAGGAGAACTGGAGTAACCACGAATGGAATCTGCCTCGCAAAGCTTCCTGTCATTCCTTCGAAAAAAAGCAGAGGGAGAAAGGCAACGATGGTAGTGAGAATCCCGAAGGTCACGGGGACTGTGACGGCACGAGTTCCGCTGATCGCGGCATCCAGGGAATTAGTCCCACGCTGGAGACGGGTATAAACACTTTCACCGGTCACGATTGCATCGTCGACAACTACTCCGATCACAATGATGAATCCGAATAGGCTCATCATGTTCGCAGATATGCCAAAAAGCTGCATCACGACAATGCCACCCGCGAAACTTACCGGGATACCTACGACCACCCAGAAGGCCAGCTGAGGTCTCAGGAAAAGGCCAAGGACAACCATGACAAGAAGTCCGCCCTGAAGGAGCGAGCCAGCCATGGTCTCAAGTCGTGACTGAAGGTCTATGGCGCGATCTGCGTGCGTGCCTAGGACAATTCCCTCCGGAAACCTCTCGGATGAGTTCGCAACGTAATTTCGAACCTCGCGTGCGATCTGGAGAGCGTTTTCGTTACCGGTTCGGCCAACATCGATCCGGACTGCTGGCCGCCGGTTATATTCGGAGATAAATTTTTCCTCATTGTCGGCGTCCGTAATCGTGGTTGCTATTTCGCCGAGGGTAAGTCTGGAGCCGTTGGAGGACCGGACGGTGATGGCCGCGAATTCTTCAAGAGTGTAGGCTTGGCCTTTTGTTCGGATGTCGAGACGGCCTGTGGGGCCGTCAATCGCCCCTGCGGGCAGGTCTATGGAAGATTGCCGGATTGCATTGGCAACAGCATCTGGCGTGAGGTCATAGGCTGCCAGTTTGTCTGTATCGAGCTCGATCGCAATGCGATGCCTGTCTGGGATAAAGGCCCGGACCTTGCTTATGCCATCGATCGAAAGGAGGTCGTTCCTTACCTGACGGGAGACTTCATGGAGTTCTTCTTCAGGAAGGTCTCCGCTCACTACGACCCAGATAACAGACCGGCGATCGTTCTGGCTGGGTATTCGGATGCGGAATGGTTCGTTTGGAGCAGGAATATTGCTCACAGTCTTAAGCAAGGACTCGATGTCCTCCTTGAGCTCCCTGAGGTCTGTACCTTTTCGGGCCTCAACCCACATCTTGGCCTCACCTCGCTCAGCGTCAGTGTTCAGTTGTTTGACCCCATCCAGTGACTCAAGTGCGTTTTCGACCGGGATCAAGATCTCCCGCTCGATATCCGTCGGGGTTGCCCCAGGATATTTTTTTCTGATAGAAACACTCCCCCATTCCCGATCAGGTTCCATCTCAAGAGTGATCTTGAAGAAGGCTACATAGATGCCTGCGAGCAAGATTGCCCCCATCAGAAGATTAGCGGCAATGCCGTTTCTCGTGAACCAAGAGATCATGGTTTCGGACTGCCTGAGGCTCCTTTGTCTCCGGGCGGGGAGGTCACTTCCGTGGAGGGAGAATTATCGGGAACTTCCTCATTTTCCTCGGGGATGATGATGACTCCACCGCCATCGGGAGCATATACGAGACGGGTGAGAACAAGGAGAGTTCCATCTTCAAGGGAGGAGTCCCGGAAAATGATATGATCATCGTCAGAATGAAGAGGACGAATGTATGAAGAATCAAGCTTCATGGTCGTGGGGTCGACGATCCGGATGCGGCTCAGTTGGGAAACGGCCTCCCGGGGAATAACGAAGACGTCTTCCAGCGTCTTACCTGGTATGGAGGCGATGACGGGTTGGCCGACACGCAACGGTGGTTGCTCAGACTGCAATCCGAACGGGTCCTCAATTCTGGCAATTGCAAAAAGCTCAAGCGTGTTGGCATCCAGTGCCCCCTCTGTGCGAAGGATGCGTGCGCTCCACTCCGTCGAGGATTGATCATCGAGGCCGTCTCGCAAAGTCACTACAAGAGGCGGATCAGAGGCGTCTTCCGGGAGGGTAATGTCCCTGAGGTTCAAGGTAGATAGAGGGAGTCGGACTTCGCTGTAATCGGTGGCGAATATCTCGGCAAGCGACGTCGAGGGCCCGATCGACTGCCCTACGCCAACCGTCCTCCGTAGAACCCGGCCATCAAATGGGGCGGTAACCTTGGTTCGCTCAAGGTTACGCAATGCGCTTTGTTCCTGAGCTTCGGCGAGAAGGAGGCCCTGACGAGCTGCTTTCAGCTGCGGCTCCCGCCTCACAAGAGCGCTTGGTTCGTCCTCATAGCCGAGGTCCTTCCAGTCGAGCCGAGCTTGCTCGGCGAGCGCCTCTTCCTTTTCGAGGTTCAGCTGGGCTGATGCGACCTGTGCCTGAGCTGAGATCAGAGCGACCTGCAGGTCGATCGGGTTAATCTCCAGAAGGATGTCGCCTTTCGCAAAAAAAGCGCCTTCTTCGAATGGAGGGTGGATAGCCTGAACTTTTCCAGCGACCTCCGCAGTCAGGTTAACAAGGCCATGGGCTCTTACATTTCCCTGCGAAGGTATCTTGACTTGGTAATCCTCGCGTTTGAGTTCAAGAACCCGGGTTTCAACGGGTTTTCTTTCGCGGCGTGGCTGGGCCTCTTCAGGAATCTCAACTGATAGCTTGTTATATCCAATGATTCCCAAGACGAGCAGGGCCAAAGGTAGAACGATCCTCAGGACAAGCCCGGCTTTGCGGCCTGACGCTTCAGCGAAAGGGTTTGCGGTGTTGGACGATGGGTTGTCGGATGGAGTCATCGCGATCTGCAGGGGGCATACTACAGCTTGGTTCTTTCAGCAACGGTAAGAGTCCTCAGGAGAGCGGGGAGCGGGAGGAGAGTGATTTTTTCCGGGTGGAGCGTGCATTCGAATCAAGGTATTGCGATATCCTGATGGTAAATCGGAGAGCTTCTTGCGCATTGACAGACTTGAAGCTGAGACCAAAGTCTGGCTGGATAACGCCCCTATGAAATCTTATCACTGCATGGGCCTTGGTATTCTGCTGACATTTTCCTGCATTGGAGCCGGGCTTGCAGCCGAGCCAGATAGGCCCGCAGAGCGTCATCCCGCTATCAGCTTAGACCAAGAGGCTGTGGAGGATCTTGAGCGAGCCATGAAGAGGGAAGTGCGGGAAGAGCAGGTTTCTGGTCTCATCGGCCTCATCGGATGGGAAGGAAAAGTTGGCTACTTCGAATCTCATGGACAACGTGATCTGGATAAAGAAGAGCCAATGTCCAAGGATAGTCTGCTTCGGATCTATTCGATGACCAAGCCTATCGTCGCAGTCACTGCCATGGCGCTCTGGGAAGAGGGAAAGTTCAAGCTGGATGATCCAATCTACAAGTATTTACCGGAGTGGAAGACGGTGCATGTGCGCGAAGGTCGGAAGAAGGTTGCGGCCAAGAGGCCTGTTACCTCGCGTCACCTGATGACGCATTCTGCGGGGCTTACCTACGATCAAAGTGAGCTGGCAATGGGTTCGGAAGATTCGCTGGAAGATTTCTCGAAGTCCATGGCAAAGCGTCCTCTCGTATTTCATCCTGGAGAGAGTTATACGTACGGTTACTCAATTGATATTCTCGGCCGGTATCTTGAGGCTATCGAGGGGAAGACGCTTGATCTGATCATGCGGGAGAGAGTTTTCGATAAGTTGAAAATGTCTGATACCGAGTTCTGGGTGAAGGATCCGGAGGACCGTTCACGGGTGGCACTCGTTTACAGTCGTAAAGATGAAGGAGGGTTGAGGAAGGTTATGGGTCGCACGGAAGTGATGAGGCGTCCTGCACGAATGATGGGAGGGCAGGGTCTGATGTCTACCGCGGGAGACTACGCCAAGTTCTGCGAAATGCTCCTAAGGAAAGGGGAGTTGAACGGCCAGCGCATTCTGAGGGAGGAAACTGTCGAGCTCATGTTCAAGAATCACCTCAAGGATATTGGGAAAAGCTATGGTCTCGGAGGAAGAGTGAACGAAAGAGGCCGATATGAATGGGGCGGCGCAGCAGGAACGCGATTCTGGGTGGACTGTGGCAAGGGGCACTATGCTGTGTTCATGATCCAGAACTGGGGCCCGAAGCCAAAGACGTGGGACATCTTCAAAAAGCATGCCGAAGCTGCTCTGGTGGAGTAGTGAAAGGGGCGAGAAGCTTTGGTGCTGAGGGTGACTTTGGTATGAAGGCCGTGGAAAACCCTGTTCATGTCCATGATGTGCATGCAACGATCCTGCACCTGCTGAGACTTGTCCTTACTCACAAAAGCCGTGATGTGCGTCTGACAGACGGGTTGGGCAGGGTAATTCACGAAGTCCTTGCCTGAGCGCGCCCTGCCCGACGGTCACTTCAGCCACTCAGGAAGTCCGTTGGCATCGACGTTCCAGGCTTTTCTGTGCGCGAGGTTAAGAAGGCTTTTCATTCCGCCGTATTTTGACGCTCCCGGCATCAGATCGGGATGACGGATGTCGTTGATCTTGATGAATTTAAAGTCGGAAGATTCGATTGCTGCCCGGTGAATGGCTTCGCCTGCAAGAAAATGAGCGGCAGCAGCCCAGTGGCCGGACCCTTTGAGGCCCACTAGAGAAATTTTCTTCGCCCCGTGGGTGTCGTCCTGAATCATCCTGATCGTGCTAAGGATATCCTGCACCCTATGCGCGAAGAGCGGGCGATTGTAGCCGAGGGTATAGCAAGCCGCTTCCCGAGGGTTCTTGACGCGCCGGGTTTGCAGAAGGGGGACATCTTTCCTAAGAAACTCTCCCTGAAGGAAGAGGTCGATGCCGCATACCGAGACTCCCTCCCTCAGAAGGGCCTGCACTTCCGGGAGAGGAGTGCCATCGTTGTCATAAAGTCCAGATTTTCCCTGTGGACTCAGGAAAATTGCAGCCTCGCTTTTCCAGTTTTTCGGGTAGAGCCATATTACCGGGACCTGCTGCCCAAGAGTTGTGTTGTTTTGAAGTCCCGGCATCTCAAGGTAGGAGCCCTTGTCTATTTTTCCCGTAAGTTGCCACTGAACTTCTCCCGTGTCCTTGAGGTTACTGCCGAGGATTGATTTCCACCCCCGGCGTGCAATATCAGGATCATTAGCGATTCTCGCACTGGATTCGTCTGCCAGACTGGCGAGCAGCCTGCGTTCGAATTCTTTGCCGCCTGCGGGCTTGGGGTGATTTTTGTCGAAGACAGAAAGATCCTTCTCCGTCAGTCGCCTGTGCGGGCGCTCTTTGTCTGGCTCCGGCTTGTTGATCCCGAGGTGGCTGTTGAACCATCTATACATGGCCTGCCGGGAAGGAAGGTTATAGTTATGGTCGAATTCAGTTCGATCATGAAGGGTCACCATGCTGGGGGCTCCAAGTGTCTGGTAGGTTTTCCTGATTTCCGGAAACCCTTTGGTGGCCATCTCCTTCGTCCAGTCGTTTGCGGTAGTGAGCCCCATTGGTCTGGGTGCAAAGAGGGCGGCAAAGGCGACGTTGCCCTCTTTGATGCGCATCAATGAAGCGTTTTCGCAGGTGCATCCTCCCTGCATGGCAGTGCCAACCATGACGGCGGGCATTGATACGGTGACACGGGGATCGAGAGCAGAGAGGGCGAAGGTTTGAGTGCCGCCTCCGCTTGCGCCTGTCACAGCGATCCGTCCGGGATCGACCTCTGGCAGGCTTTGCAGGAAGTCGATGGCCCGTATGGAGTTCCATGTCTGAAGCATCATAATGCTTTGGAGATGAGATTCTGCCTGAGGGCTGTAGAGTCCCCAGTTCTTTTCGGAGATCATTTCCGGGCGCTGCTTAGAGAAACGATGGGCCAGCTCGTACGAGATCTGGTCGTTATCGCAGTAACCAATCATGTCGTACTGGAGCACTGTGCATCCGAGTCTTGCCAATCCGACACACCGGGACTGGATGTGGTTGCGCGCGCTTTCGATGTGTTTTTCGGCGCCCTGTTTGATCAGTTGAGCAGCTTTCGTTTCTCCACAGTCGTAGAACCGAGCTTCATTCCAGTGGCCGTGGGGGCAGAGAACTCCGGGAATTTTTCCTGTGATATTTTTTGGCCGATAGAGGGTTCCGGTGAGAAGGTAACCCGGGCGGGTTTCGAAGTAGACCTTTTCGGCGGTGAAGTCGCCGCCGTCGATCCGGCCGTGGATGACGGAGTTCAGTGGGTGCCGAACTGGTTCAGGAAAGAGTCCCACCGCGACTTTCAGGTCATGGCGAATTCTCGCCGACTGTATGGTCCAGTCCGCTGGTGATGCGGGAGGCTGAAAGGGAAAGTAGCCATTGAGATCCTTGAGAGCGTCAAGACGGCTGTCGGCTGGAAGGCTATCCTCAGGAAGGGCGCGAGGTGCGGAGAGTGCTGTCGAGCAGCAAAAGATTGAGAGAATCAAAGGAATGGCCTTCATGATGTGAGACTGGAGTTCACCTGTAAAAAGTCGTGGAGGCAACGGACAAGTTTGCGAGACGTAGTGATGTAGCGGCCCTTCCGGCCCCGGTGCATTGGTCTTGTCAAGGGAAGGGGCTTTGGGGAGTATTGGCGACCATGAATCGTTTTGCTCGCAATTCCTTTGTCTTAGTCCCTCTTATTGCCCTTTTGTTCTCCGGTGGGGCCTTGGCTGAAAAGAAGAAGATCGTGTTTCTCGCGGATGGTGGGAAAAACAGTAAGACGCACAATCACGTGCAGGGTAATGCGGTGCTTGCCGCAGCGTTGGAAGCCAGTGGTCTTGGGTTTGAGACAAGCCAATTCAAGGGCTGGCCAAAGGAGGCCGGAGCATTTGATGGAGCCGACTGCATCGTCATTTTCTGCAACGGCGGAGGAGGCCATCTCGTGATGAAAAATCTTGAGCGTTTTGAAGAGCTCGTTGACAGCGGGGTGGGTCTAGTTTGTCTGCATTACGGGGTGGAAGTTCCCAAAGGGAAGGCGGGAGACATCATGCTCAAGGGAATGGGCGGTTATTTTGAAACCCACTGGTCGGTCAATCCCCACTGGGTGGCTACAATTGAAAAACTTCCAGAGCATCCCATCACCCGTGGGTGCACACCTTTCGTCCAGAATGATGAATGGTATTATCACATGCGGTTTGCACCGGATATGAAAGGTGTTACCCCAATTCTCTCCGCCCATCCTCCAAAGGCGACGATGAACCGTCCCGATGGACCACATTCCAACAACCCTCATGTCCGCAAGTCGATGGCGGCAGGAGAGATCCAGCACATTGGCTGGGCTTACGAGCGTCCAGGAGGTAAAGGGCGTGGCTTTGGGACAACCGGAGGACACTACCATGCGACTTGGAATAGTGATAACTGGCGCACTCTGGTTCTAAATGCCATTACTTGGACTTCGGGCGTCGAGGTGCCTGAGAACGGGGTCCCCTCTGCCAAGAACCCAGTTAGTCAGGCTAAATGAGCCCGTCCGATAGACATTCGGGCCTGTGGGGTTGACTCCCGCAAGTTGCGGGTATTGGGAGCACTGGGATCGTTTCAAATGGGAACTGGGAAGGTCCTAGGGCTGTCGACGTCGCAACCTAGTGCGAAGCTCAACATTCAAACTGCCTCGGTTTATAAAACTGATTGCGAAGGGGACCGCTTCGATAGCGCGCCAAGAAGTGGCACAATTTGAGGTAGTCAAAAAAGAGGCTGACTCCATACCCGCTCACCCCGGGCTAACGGCCCGAGGAGGCACCTTGAAGAAAAAGAAAATTCCTTTCAGGCATGGGCTACGATTCGATTTGTTTTTTACTTAATCCGTAGTGAAGTTCCCTGTCATGCGCCCAAACCTTCCTGTTTATCTCAAGTTAGCGTTTATCGTTTTATTGCTTGGCTCCTTTTTCACCCAGGCTGACGCCAGAAAAATCACACTCGGGGTTAAGCCGGGACTGCATTTCGATCCCAAGGCTCTCCACGTTCTTCCAGGAGAAGACGTCGAATTGACGTTCGATAACTCGGACGTGATGATGCATAACTTTGTGCTGGTCAAACCAGGTGCGCGCACGGAGATCGTCGAAGCTGCAATGGCACTTGGTGAAAAAGGTCCTGCCCTCCACTACGTACCAGATTCTGCAAAAGTGCTAGCCGCAACCCCTGTGGTTCAACCGAAGGATAAATCCACGGTTAAGTTCAAGGCTCCCGTCAAGGAAGGTAACTATCCCTACGTTTGTACGTTTCCCGGCCATGGATTCCTGATGCATGGAACGCTCTTCGTTGCAAAAAACGAGCCAAAGGAGCTTACCGCAGGCCCGAATAAGAGCGCAGGATCACCAGTAGGCGTTCCCAGGGAACTGGAATCGACTCTTTTTTCTCCTAATACCGTCACCCCCTGTGTGGCTTGCATCGGAGTCGCCCCTACTGGCGAAGTCTACGCCGGGGTTGACCAGATCGGTTCTCTGGGCAAGGGGGGAGGAAAAGGCAGGATCATCCGTCTGGTCGATGTGGATCATGATGGGATATCCGATTATCGGACGGAGTATGCCTTGATTGACAACCCGAGGGGCATCGTGCCGGTTGGGAACAAACTCTACGTGCTTCATGCAAAGTGGGGAAAGGGTACTAAGTTTGATGGGATGTTTCTTTCCGTCCTTGAGGACAAGGACGGGGACGGGATAGCGGACGGACCGCCCAAACACTTGGTCAAGGAGATCAGCACGCGAAAGTTCAACCAGTCCCGGGGGGTCGATCATACAACCAATGGGATACGAATGGGGATCGACGGGTGGATTTACGTTGCAGTGGGAGACTTCGGTTTCGTTGATGCGGAGGGAACGGATGGGACGAAGCTGACCATGTATGGAGGTGGGATTATACGGGTTCGGCCCGATGGGACCGAGCTGGAAACCTACGCTGATGGCCTAAGAAACATCTACGACGTGGCCATCGACCCATTCATGAACGTATTCACTCGGGGCAACACGAACGATGGCGGGGGATGGAACATGCGCTTTATCCATGAAATCCAGACCGGAGAATACGGCTACCCCGACCTTTTCAAGCGCTACACCAGCGAGATCATCCCCGCACTCGTCGATGTTGGTGGCGGCTCCGGCACTGGAGCAATGTTCTTCGACGAGCCGGGTTGGCCGGACAAGTACAACGACGTTCCCATGATGTGTGACTGGGGGCGGGGTCAGCTATTTATCCACCGGGTTACTCCCGACGGGGCCAGTTTTACCCAGAATCAGGAGAGCTTTATCAAATGCGGCAGAATCACTGATGTTGACTGCGATGGTTCAGGGCGTCTCTTCATCGGTAGCTGGGGCAACTCCGGCTTCAAGGGAGGGACGGATGGCTACGTCGCCCGGGTCGTTCCGAAGGGCTGGAAGTATAAAGAGTTTCCCGACCTGCAAAAGCGCAACGAGGTTGATTTGGCCAACATGCTCACTACTCCCAGCGCCAAGGCAAGGCTGCACGCCCAGCAGGAAATACTCCGTCGGGGAGGGAAGGGCCGGGAAGTCCTGGCAGTGGCGGTGGACAAGAAGCTAACCCCGAGGGCTCGTGTAGCCGCGATCTATACCCTGAAGCAGCTGCTCGGATCAAAGTCTCACGAGGAGCTTCTCAAGCTGGTCGACGATCCTGACGTGGCGGAGCATGCCCTGCGGGCTCTTGCCGATCGAAGAACCCAAGTCGAAGGAATCCCCCAGGCACCCTTCGCAAACGCCCTTAAGAGTACAAACCCACGCATACAGGTTGCGGCTGCGGTGGCTCTCGGCCGTCTTGGTGACAAGTCGGCGGCTAAGGCTCTGCTCGCCGTTTCCAGTCCTCCGGTAACAGACCCTCTGCCGGCATTTCAAGTGCCTGGCCCGGTCGATTCCGCCCCCCATGGTGTCCACCAGAGCCCTCTTATCGACGGAAACAAGACGTATCGATTCGATGTCGATATCTCCGGCTGGAGGGAGTTTCACCTGACCATCGGGGATGGTGGCAATGGCGACGGTAACGACCACGGTGCCTGGTGTGAGCCGACCTTCGTCAAGAAGGATGGCTCCGTCATCAGGCTGACTGACCTCAAGTGGACTCAGGCCACTCAAGGTTGGGGAAAGACCGGGGTGGGTATCAGTCCGACCGGGGCGAAACTTGTGCGCGCGGACAAAAAAGCGATGGCCTTTGGGATTGGTTCCCATGCTGTAAGCGTAATTTCCTATAAGAATTTGCCTTCTGACATCATCCGTTTCAAATGCGTGGCCGGGTTGGCCGACACGCACGGTGGTGGGCAGGTCCGTTTTTACGTCAGCAACAAGGTGATCAAGAAATTCGCTGGTGGTGGGAAAAAGCAAATCGTTGAAGGGCCGCACGCCATTCCAAACTCAGCGTCTATTCTCCCTCATGTCGCCCGCAAAGCCTTGGTTGCCTTGCGGGCTGGTCCGGCCTGCGTGGATGCAATCGGCACGCCCAACCAAAGTGGGGCACTCATGGCCTTGCGCTACATGCACCACCCGGAAGCTGTCGATGCCCTTCTGAAGCGTTTCGAAAAGACTCTCAAATCTGACACCAAACAGCGGATCGCGAGGAGTCTTGTCCGCTTGGCGAACAAGGAAAAGGTCTATCAGGGAGACACTTGGTGGGGAACTCGTCCGGACACCCGTGGCCCTTACTACTACCCGACTCCTTGGGAAAAAACTGAGGAAATCCACCAAGCCCTCGTCAAGGCGGCAAAGATGGGAGATCCTGCCACACGCTTCGTCATTTCCAAGTTGGCCGAGAAAGATAGAGTGAACATACCCGGATTACCCAAGGGTGACTGAAACTGGAAGAGATGCCGTCATCGTCGCGCAATTCCCCAAAAATGGTGGGTGCGCACGGGGTCCTGAGGGCTGCCGAGGGTGGCGTGAAACGGTGTCGTTCTGGGATGACCGGCAGATAGATGTCCTCGCTTCGCTCATGCGTGTCGATGGTGCCGGAGTTCCGGCAGACACTATTAGGATCTAAGGATTTTTCTCCCTGATTACCCTTGTTGGTTCCAAGGAGTGATGGTGCCAGAGCATGGATAGGGCGAGGGACATTTCTCCTTCCGGTAATTTTCTTAAATCATCACCATGGTTGACAGCCCGGCTAGGGGAGCCTCAGATTCGGCGTAACCTTATGGCTCAAAAAATTGCGTTTCTGACCGCTGGTGGACTTGCTCCATGCCTATCCTCCTCCATTGGGGGATTGATAGAAAAATATAACGAACTGGCTCCGGACGCGGAGTTGAGTGGCTACTTGAACGGATATCAGGGTCTTTTGCTGGGGCGCCGGATGCTTTTTCCTCCTGAGGCGAGGGACAGGCATGAGGTTCTCTATCACTTTGGAGGCAGCCCGATCGGGAATAGTCGCGTCAAACTGACAAACGTTGAGGACTGTGAAAGGCGAGGACTCGTTCAACCAGACCAAGAACCGCTCAAGGTCGCCGCAGAGCAGCTTAAGAAAGACGGAATTGATATTCTGCATACCATCGGTGGCGACGATACTAATACGACCGCCGCAGATCTGGCGGGATACCTACAGGAGAATGGATACGACCTGACCGTCGTCGGTCTTCCGAAGACCGTAGATAACGATGTCTTCCCCATCGTGCAAACGCTCGGGGCGTGGACTGCAGCCGAGCAGGGGGCGATCTTTTTTGAAAACATTGCAAACGAGAATACCACCAGTACACGACACCTGATCATCCACGAGGTAATGGGGCGGCACTGTGGCTGGCTGACTGGGGCAACGGCGGAGGCCTATCGCAAGCGACTGGATGATTGGAACTTTCTGCCAGGCATGCGTCTGTCCCGGGAATGCTGGGATGTCCATGCGGTTTGGGTTCCGGAAGTGGATTTGGACCTCGATAGCGAGATAGAGCGCCTCAATGGGGTCATGGATAAGCATGACTGTGTAAACCTGTTTCTCAGTGAAGGTGCAGGAATGGACGCTATTATTCGTGAGAAGGAAGCTGCAGGTGAAGAAGTGAGGCGTGATGCTTTTGGTCATGCACGCCTTGACGAACTGAATCCGGGAAAGTGGTTTGCGTCTAAGCTCAAGGAGAGACTTAATGCAGACAAGGTTCTCGTCCAGAAAAGTGGTTACTTCGGTAGGTCTGCAGCGCCTAACGAGCGCGATCTTGAGTTGATTAAGAGAAGTGCATTTGCGGGTGCAGAGTATGCCTTAGACGGGCAAAGTGGGGTCGCGGGGTTGGATGAAGATGCCGGCGGCGAGATGAGCTGCATCGCCTTCCCCCGAATCAAGGGAGGGAAGCCCTTTGATATCGACCTTCCATGGTTCGGAGACATGCTCGGCGAAATCGGGCAGCCGAAGGGTGCCAGAGCAGCGGGGCATTAAGTGAGGTTCTCTCCTCTACCCCACGATTGACCGGAAGAATTCCGGGTGGTCACTCTCAAGAGTAGCCCTGTCCGGGATAGGGTAAAAAATTTCTCTCTCCTGCGCCGCTATCCAGAAGCCAGTGCGGAGCTGGAGGAAAGAAATTCGTCCGAGAACGGAGTCAAGGCTGATGGCCTTGGTGGACTTCTCCGGCTTACCTTGAAGCTCTTGAATTTGCTCCTTGAGCTTGTGGGGGTGGACGTTGGGAATTGGGGAAGTGTGAAAAGGATTGGCTTCGAGTTGTTTCAGGAAATCCTCAATCACGAAGTCGATCTGAGTGAACATCACTTCCGGAGCGCTTTTTGGCAGGGAGAGATCAGTGATGTATTCTCCAAATTCAGGGGGAGCCATGTGACTCATTACGATAGCGCTAAAGGGACAGATCTCCTGATAAGTCCGGATGAAGCCCGGTTCATGAACCCGTTCATAGGGCTCCTGCTGGAGACGGAGGACCTGGCCAGAGACCGATGTGACGTAGAGGTCAAGGAAGGCTGACAAGTCGATATGCTCCAAAACGCGGTAACAGGATATGAACTTGGTTCGTTTAGGTCTTCCCGCCTGATTCGGAACAACGTCCTTCATCAACTCGTCAATCCGGAAGTAATCGTTCCGGTAATCGTCGGCAATCTGGGCGAAAATTACCTGCCCGTGGTAATAGCGCGAACTCCCGACGGTATAGTGCTTGCCGAATTCTTCCGGAGGAAGGTTAGAGGCCACCAAGGCGTAATTAGGCCACATGATGACGTAGAGGTGTTGTTCCATTTCGCTGATGCACTCATTGTTCCTGTTACAGGTTAAGTGTCAAGAGGGCGAAGCAGCTGGTTTACGGTGCGCCCACAAATTGTGTTCTTGCTGGATATTTCGCGGAGGCCTTTCAGTTTGAGAACGATGAGCCTGAAAACATTCCTTATCGCCTGCCTTTTCGTTGCTTCTGGGGGGGGTAGGGCGTGGGCAGAGCAGGACCAGAAGGATGGGCTCAAAAGGACAGGGGCACAGGCCCGCCACACTCCGTTGGTGGAATTAATTGAGCGCTGTTTGCCAGCGGTAGCTTCTCTGCAAACCGTTCAGAAGAAGGACGCCGCAGGCGTTTTTACGATGGGAGTAGGAAGCGCCTCACTCATTCATGAGGAGGGATATATGCTCACGAACAACCATGTGCTTTTCCGAATGCATGAGGGGCAGGCCTTTCTTCCGGGACAGCCTCCAATGCTGTTCCGGATTATCGCGACGATGAGCTCAGAGGATTTGGCTCTCGTTAAGGTGGATGCGGGAAAAAGTTTGCCGTTCCTGAATTTCGGACGGAGTCATGATCTAATGCTGGGTGAGCCGGTGGTCGTTATCGGAAATCCCGGGGGGCTGGTTCACTCTGTCTCGGAGGGGATCGTTAGCGGGCTCAATCGATCTACTGCAGTGGCTGGAACATTTCTTCCCGGAATGGTACAGACCAGTGCGGCAGTAAGTGGTGGAAACTCGGGAGGGCCGCTCATTAATGCCCTCGGGGAGCAGATTGGGGTGATTACCTCAAAGAAGCTCGATGGAGAAAATATAAACTTTGCGATAACTGCTGACCGAGTTCGGGAGGTATTTCCTACTCTTTTGTCGGCTGAACTTCGCTATGGGTTCAGGCTGGGTTTACAGGTCGAAATGCTAAAAGCCTCTGTGGTCGTAGGGGATGTCAGCGAGGGTTCACCAGCTGAGAAAGCTGGAGTTGAACCCGGAGACTGGATTAAGGCAGTGGACGGCCGGGAGGTTGGCCATGGAGTGGATTTTCATCTGGCACTCGTCGGGAAAGCATCTGGAGAGCGGCTGAAACTGAAGATTGAGCGTAATGGGGAGCACAAGACTATCGAGGTAGAGCTCGGGGAATTAGAGTTGCTCGAGCCGGTGGCCGAAGAGGGAATGGAGAATGGGTTACAATTTGAGGGGTTCGAAGGTAGCTGGGATG
>Ga0160423_10001460_pt1 | contig 19753 bp, 15 predicted proteins | sample CRUFie14St8metaG_FD_108191 | JGI IMG/M metagenome (GOLD analysis project Ga0160423, IMG submission 108191) | Marine microbial communities from the Costa Rica Dome - CRUD Field 142mm St8 metaG | ecosystem: Environmental > Aquatic > Marine > Oceanic > Photic zone | place: Costa Rica: the Eastern... | reverse complement strand
TTTCATGAAAAGAATATTAACATCGCCTTCTTCCGCAATCTCCATGGTTTGATTTATCCAACCTTCTAAAAGCGGAATTTTCTTATTGTATAGAAAATGGTGAAAAGGGAAATCTGCATAACTCTTGCATTCACAGTTAAAGTATTTCCAGTTATCAGGAGGTATAATATCTCCTTTAAAACCTCGTACCTGTCCTTCGCTTAAGTTAGTTGCTCTATGGAAATTACTACCACCTATATATGCACCACTATTTGGTACACGTACAAAACTCCCATTATATTTCTCACTTAAGAATTTTGCTAGTTCCCTTTCATAAGAACTACCTTTTGCTTTACTTTTACTTGGCATATTATATCTTTCACTATAAAAGGTCTAAAGACCTAATCCCTCTTAATTCTCATTCGTTTCACTCATTCGAATTAATTCGGTATTTGTTTTTATATTATATATCAATTATAATCATATGTCAATAGTATGGGATCTCTGTCCCGTGAAGAAGCCATAATTGCCCTGTTCCCAGGACAATTAAAAAATGGCTGTACAGAAAATTCTTGTCTTATCTGTCCCTTGCTCATCGCCTCTATGTCTAAGTTAGTCGCTAGTTACGACGGAGTCGGTTGGCGATCCCTCCTTAACTTAGTATTGCGTCTTTCGACCCAACGGCACCTTTTATAATCCACATAGATAGAAACTATAAAAAGCAGATAGTGTTATAAAAACCTATCATCGGTAAATTTATACTAGTCAACCATGTCCTTCAGGGACCATGGCTGTTTTATGATTATGAATACTCTTTGTGGTTTACGAGAAGAATGTCAGAATTCATCCTGACTAGTCCGACGGCAAACACTACATTTGCAATCTCAATCCCGTGTCGGCAACCCGACAAACGATTCCACTATGTATGCTGAGATATTAGTCATTCTCTTTTCCCTTTTCGCCGAGTTAGATATTAGATTGTATTAGTCGTATTAGTTATAGTATTGGCATTCCTGCCTTTTTACTCATTTCAAAGTTTTTCTCAACTATTTCGTTAAGATGCTTAATATGAGTTACTGGCATATTGTGAAGTTCTGAGATAGAAACCCCACCTCTCATATACCACGATAATTGTAACAGATTCTTATGCGTGTTGTCAAGACTTTTTTCAAAGTTTTTTTGTTTTTCTATAATTTCTTTCTGGCTGGCGGTTGCTAACCAGCTTTGGAAAAATTTACAGGGTTTAACTCTAAATTCACTGTCTCTTTATGACCGCAATCTTCTTCTGGACAAACAAACTCAAACTTATTAACAGAGTCTGGCTTTTTAGTAATACTTTCTACTGCTTTGTTAATTTTATCAACAATGTTTGCAGGTATATTTGCTAAAAATTCAACAATTTGACTTTTATCAGAAAATTCACCTTCTGGTGAAACTATTTTATCAATAGTTTCAGATAGCAAGTCTACATTGTGAGTAGCAACACGTTTGAAACTTGAATAGAATCGTTTTGCAAGTTCAATCTCATCAGTATTATCAGTAGCCTCGGTCTTAATATTCTTAAGAATTCGCTGTTCTTCTAATCTAATAAGAGCAACCCGTGTTACACTTTCTAGACTTGGTGGTCTTACATGAATTTCTAAATCTTCATAAATTATTGGATCTATCTTTTCAATGTTTGGGAACTGATTTAATAGATAGTTGATATCTATATTAAAATCAGCACTTTTTTCACATTTAGTACATCTATGAGTGTGTGTTACTTCTTTGCCGTAAGTAGCGTACTGGATTGCTAAAAATAGCGCCTCAGCGTCTACGTTGCACAAGTTTCTAGGATCAGGTATTGAAGGACAACAACTTTTCATAACGCCAATCATTGCTTCACCGTTAAGTAAAGCATCAGGGTTACGCAAAGCTATCTCATCAATAGCAGTCATAGGTAAAACACCCACCTCATCAATGATGGTTTGTTCAATTTCAGGATTAAAGTTACCTTTAGTAGGTAAACTAACATAAATTGCCGGCTTTCTAAAGTATTTTAGTAGCGGATTTTCTTCCATTATTAATTCCTTGATTTGATAAATACACTTATATTATAAACTAAGTGGTTATATACGTATATTTAGACATATTATAAACTACGAAGTTTAACTTGTCAAGAGAGAAAATAAATGGCTGAAGGAAATGTTTATATAGAAGGTATAGATCCGTCGATACCGCAATGGTCTACGGAAGCTACCTTACAACAAATAAAGAATATTCTATCAAAAGAGAACGCTCTTACTAGCAATGTATCTAAACAGATAGATAATCTTGCCAAAGGTGATGCAAATACTTTAAATGTATTGCGTCAAACTATGGGTGAACAAGCCAAAAACAACAAAGCCACAGAAGAATTAAAAGATGCAGTTGTAAAAGGTAATGTACAAGAACAAGCATCAATCAATAAACAAACAGGTATTTTCAGTAGCATTAAAAGTTATCTTCAAGATAGTTTAAGAAATGATGATTTACAACTAAGAAGACAAGAATTACAAAATCAAAAATTAATAGAAACTCTTACAAAACAAAATATGCAACTTGGTATGAGCGATGTGGAAGCCAAAAACCAAGCCAAACTGGATGCGGCAATAAAACATGCTGATGCCAGAGGCGCAGATGGAGGTCTAGTTCAAGGTTTCGGAGACGCACTAGCAAAACTTGGAAGTATTGGTGTAGCGGCTGAAGGTATAAATGCATTTGTACAACAAGGGTTTGAAGACAGATTTAATCTAGCAAATGAAATCAGACAGTCGGGTCTAATGGCAGGATTTGATACAGTACAAGCAGGCATGTTAAACATGGCTGACATGATTAATAAAACAGGATTTACATTTGGACAAGCGGCTGAATTTACACAGAAGTTTGCGTTTGCTGTAGGACAACGTGGTGTTCAAGCATCATTAGAGTTTGCAGATTCTATGGCAAGACCAGCAACTGAATATGAAGCAGGTGCAGATATGATGCGTAGATTTGGTATGGATTTTGCCCAAGTTGCAAACATGTCAGGTGTATATCTAGAGTCATTACAAAATGCAAACATGTTGGGCAAACTAACAGACCAACAAATGCGTGACGGTATGGATAACTTTATGGAAGGTGTTCAAGCTACATCTAACGTATTAAAAGTATCACTAGAAGAAGCGGCTCAAATGATTTCTCAAAGATTACAAAGAGATGATGTCAATGCACTATTGGCATTGATGGATCCAGAAGAAAGAGCCCAAGCACAAATGGGTATAGCACAAATTGGTTTAAGCCAAGATAGTGTTATAGGTGAAGCAATATTAAAAAGAATATCAGCAGGTGACTCTGGTTCTTTCTTACGTGAAGACGTATTTCAAGATTTAATGAGTACAGGTATTGGTTCTGAACTTGTTCCAATGGTGGATCAGATAGGTAGTTTAATTGAGTCTGGTGCAAGTGCCGAACAAATACAAGATGCTATGGCTTCTTTAGGCCCAGAATTTGAAAGAATTATTGGAGGTGCTACAGAGGCCGATAAAGCAATTATTCAGCAAAACCCACAACTTGCAAAAATAGTATCTGAGATGGCAAGAATGGCAGACAACATAACAGATGCAAACAAAGGCGATATAGCAGAAACATCAACTGAAAAAACATTAGGTGACGCTGATACGGCAGTTGTTAACTCAATGGAAATTATGCGTGAAGCCACAGTAACTATTGAAGGGTTGATGAACACACAAATGAAAGCATTTCAAGTCGTTCAAGAAAAGCTAAACGTAGCAAATGACAATGCTATTGATTCAATGGAAAAATTAGGAACAGAGGCCGCAGGTATGGCCGCAATGGCTGTATTGGCCGCAGGAGAAATACAAGTAGCGGCAAGACAAATTGGAACTGCTTTTACAGATATAACAGGATACTTTACAAAATTTGCAAATGAGGCGATTTTGAAAATAGCAGAATCAACTGGCATGGACGAAGCAGAGTTAACTAAAATTTATGAAGAAGCAACAAAAGGTACTATAACAGATGACGGTGAAGCATTAGAAAAACAGCAAGTTGAAGAAAAAGCAGAATCTAAAGCAATGATAAGTGGCAGAGAAACATTGGATGATAGAAAATATCTTAGAATTTTTGATAACGATTCCGAAGATATGTTTGATGAAATAATGTCAGTATTGACAACTGCTAATCCTAATGACATGAGTTCACAAGCGAGTGACTTGGCAAGTTTATTAGGCTTCAATGATTTTAATAATACATTTGAACAAAATATGGATGCATTTGCCTCTGCTATAGCGGCAGTCAAAGAAACAGATGCTTCTCAAAGTTCAGAAGCGGCCGCAAGATTAGAAAAACTTGTTGAAGCTATTGGTCAATTAGATGGTCAATATAAAGATAGATTTTTCAGAAGTGATGAAAAAACGGCTAGTATGAACCAAGAAAACGTAGATGACAGAAAAGCGATGGTAGAGTCGATAAACGCATTAATTGATGCATTAAGGAATCCTCAATAATGAGGTTGACAACGTATCACAGGTATGATACTATAATAGTTAAGGACTAAAAAATGAGTTGGAAAAAATATTTTAAAACATATGACGGGATGCCAGAAAGAATGCCTGCATCTACAGGCACTGGTGTATCGGCAGATGCAGACACAAAACGATACAGCAGTTGGCTACCAGAAGTCTATCAAGGTCAACCAAATCGTGTACAACGATATGGACAATATGACCAGATGGATCTTGATTCGGAAGTCAATACTGCATTAGACACTATTGCAGAATTTTCTACATTAAAGAATGAGTACACTAAGTTACCATTTCATGTAGAATATAATGAAGAAGCAAGTGACACAGAAAACGACATTATTCAAAAGTCATTAAAACAATGGTGCAACATGAATGAAATGCACAAACGTATGTTTAGACTTTTTAGAAATTCTGTCAAGTACGGTGACCAAATCTTTGTTCGTGATCCAGAAACATTCAAATTGTTCTGGGTTGATCCTGCAAAAATTGAAAAAGTTATTGTTAACGAAGGTAAAGGCAAAAAGATTGAAGCATATTATATTAAAGATATGGATGTTAATCTGCAAAGTCTTAACGTTACCGCAGACGAAAATAAACTCTTACACTCATCAGCTGGATTCCCATCTAGTCCTAACGTAAATGCAAATACAACTCAGGGATATGCGGCTGGTTCTGTAGGAGGAACAAGATATGTATCAGAACAAACATCAACACCAGTTGATGCAAAACATGTTGTACATATTTCGTTAAGTGAAGGTATTGATGGCTTTTGGCCTTTTGGTAATTCAATTCTTGAACCAGTATTCAAAGTTTACAAACAAAAAGAATTACTTGAAGATGCAATCTTAATTTATCGTGTTCAAAGAGCACCAGAACGTAGAGTATTCTACATTGATGTTGGTAACATGCCAACACACAAAGCACGTGCCCACTTAGAACGTATTAAAAATGATATTCATCAAAGACGTATTCCTTCAAAAACAGGTGGTGGACAAAACATCACAGATAGTGCATACAATCCACTATCTATTATGGAAGATTACTTCTTTGCACAAACGGCTGAAGGTCGTGGTTCTAAAGTTGAGACACTACCAGGTGGTGAAAACTTAGGACAGATTGATGATTTAAAATACTTCAATGATAAAATGATGCGTGGTCTTAGAGTCCCACCTAGTTATCTAGGTAGTTTAGATAGCGATGGTAATGGTTATAATGATGGTCGTGTAGGAACTGCATTTATTCAAGAATTTAGATTTACTAAATTTTGTGAAAGATTACAAGCACTAGTAGTTGAAGACTTAGATAGAGAATTTAAGATGTTCTTGAAACACAGAGGTGTTGTAATTGAAAGTTCTTTATTTGATTTGAAATTCAATACTCCACAAAACTTTGGTAAGTATCGTCAAGCAGAAGTTGACCAAGTAATGATGAACGTATTCACTGCAATCGAAGGTGCAGAATATGTAAGTAAACGTTTTGCAATGAAACGTTTCTTGGGTCTATCTGATGAAGAAATCATGGAAAATGAAAAACTATGGGCAGAAGAAAAAGGCACTGGTGATCCTGAAGGACAAGATGGTCTTAAATCAGTAGGTGCAAGTGTTCCTGGTGGTGATTTCGAAGGTGGAGATCCTGAGTTTGATGAAACAGATGCAGATGATACAGAAGAAGGTTCACCAATTAGTGGCGCAGAAAATTCCGAAGAAGGCGAAGAAACACCCCCAAACGTATAAATAGATATAACAAATAATTAAAGGAGACTAATTATGTCATCTAAAGAAATGCGTAGACTTATTGAGTCAATGGAAGCGGCTCAAGTTACTACAGAACGTGAACAAAGACGTTATGAAGGTGATCCAAACGGTTACCTAAAATCTTTTATCGAAATGTATGACGGCGAAGATCCAATGGATAACGGCGTAACAACAGATGAATTAATTCGTAAAGCAGTTAAAATGGGTGGTGGTAATCCAAAGAAATCAGCAATGGCATTATATGACCTAACATCAGAAGACGGTACTGGTAGCGGTACAAAATATGGTGATACAGACCTATCTGATGGCCTAAAGCACTATATGATTATGGATAAACTAACTGCGGCATTCCCTGAAAAAGCAGATGAACTTTATAAGGCTTGGGAAAATGCAGGTGGTGATGCAGATGTTGTAGCGAAGGCTATGCCAGAAATGAAAAACCACATTGAAAAAATGATGTAATAAAATGAAATATTCAGATATTAAGGAAAATTATTCTCCTGATAGAGATAAACACAACAGTATAGAATTAGACGATACTAGAAAGAAACGTCTAACTCTTTCGCACCTTAATGATTTGAGAAAGATTAGAGCATATAGAAAACTTAGAAATGATGAGAAAAAGTCTCAACTAAAGCAACAATACGGTGCTTCTAAGGGTGGCGAACAGCCAGAACTATAATATTTCATCTAAAAACGTCAAATTTCTTACATTAAACTACGCATATAAAATACATATGTAGTACTCTAAATAACTTATGATCCGAAATGGCTTAAAAAATAGCCATTTTGTCACATTTCCCCAATAAACCCCAAAAACCTCTATAAATACATGTGAAACAAATAGAAGTGTTTCTACAACATTGCCACATTCATAACTTTGTGGCTTATTAGCCACGAATTGTGGCGTTTTAGATAAGGAGACTAATTATGTCAAGAAGTACACTAGAAAACGTACTAGAACTTCTTATCAACGAGGAGCGTGAAGCGGCGGAAGCCATGTTACATGACTTCATCGTAGCTGAGGCCCGTAGAATCCATGAAGAACTTCTAAACGAAAGTGACGAAGTTGTAGAAGAAGATTTGGAAGATATTGACGAGTCTGAGGACGAAACCGTTGAGGAAGCATCAATCGAAGCGCCTGAAACAAGTGAAATTGAGTCAGACGAAGCAGAGATTGAGAATGAAGAATTCTATGACGAAGACGAAAAATCAGAAGACGAAGCAGTTGATGACCTAGAAATGGGTGATGCAGAAGCTCCGGAAGAAGATTTAGAGGATCGTGTAGACGACCTAGAATCAAATCTAGCGGATCTAGAAGCAGAGTTCGAAAAAATTATGTCAGGTGAAAAAGATGACATGGAAGATGAAGCCGATGAAGAAAAGGCAGAAATGGACATGGAATCAGTTGAACCAGCAATCGAAGAAACATCAGAAGTAGAAGAATCATCAGAAGAAGCTACAGAAGATAAAGTAGAAGAAGGTTCAGAAGATGAACTAGAACTTGACTTAGACGAATCAGAAGACGATGCAGATGCAGAAGATGAAGCAAAACTAGACGAATACAAAACACCAATGACTGCTAAACCAGGAGACAATGGTGAAGGTAAATCTCCAGTAAATGCTAATCCAAAGCGTCCAGGCGATGATTCAAACGCGGCGCCAGTAAAAACACACGATGGTAATACAGCGGGTGGAAAAGGTGACGCACCAAAAGATATGAATACAAAAAACGTAAACGTATCTGGAAACAGTAAAGCACCAGCTATGAAGTCGGCAACGGCATCAGCAGGTGATGATGGGGCTAACACTAAGTCAGTTTCATCGTAAAACTACTTTTGGAGATAACCAATGACCGTTCTTATAGAAAGGCTATCACATAAACAAGCGGCAGTTAAGTCACGTATAGTTGAAGGTGATGACGGAGCAAAGAACATGTTTATGGAAGGTATTTTCGTTCAAGGTAACGTTAAAAATGCTAACCAACGTGTTTATCCGGTCAGAGAGATTGCGAAAGCAGTCGAATCTGTACAAGAGAAAATCGAACAAGGTTTTCCTGTACTAGGTGAATGTGACCATCCGCCAGAACTAACAGTAAATGTTGACAGAGTATCGCATATTATTGAATCTATGTGGATGGATGGACCTAATGGTTATGGTAAACTTAAAATTGTACCGACTCCAATGGGTAACATCATCAGAACATTAATCGAGTCAGGCGCCACTTTAGGTGTCTCATCTCGTGGTTCAGGTGAAGTTAATCCAAGCGGTGAGGTAAGCAATTTTGAGATTGTCACTGTAGACATCGTAGCACAACCAAGTGCTCCCGAGGCCTACCCTAAGGCAATCTACGAAGGTTTAATGAACATGCGTGGTGGTTACCAAACTTGGCAACTAGCACAAAATGTACAAACAGACAAGGTCGCTCAAAAGTACTTGTCAGAACAAATAATTAAGTTTATTAAAGAACTTAAACTTTAACAGGAGAAGCAACAATGGCAACAGAAATCCTTGCAAATCTTCTAGAGACTGGTGTACTATCCGAAGAGGCTGGCGCACAAATTAAAGAGGCTCTAGATAAAAAATTAGACGAAGCAAGAGAGGAGATTACAGCCGAGTTGCGTGAGGAGTTCGCACAGAAGTTTGAACACGACAAATCAGTTATTGTTGAAGCAATGGACAACATGCTAAACAATTCAATTAAAACTGAAATGGAAGAGTTCAAAACAGACCGTGAGGCTCTTATCGCAGAACGAGTTGCATATAAGAAAGCAATTTCTGAACATGCAAAACTCCTTGAAAAATTCATTACTTCTCGTTTGGCGACCGAAGTTAAGGAACTTAGAAATGATAGAGCAAAAGTTAACGAAAATCTTGAACAAACCAAGAAATTCGTTGTCAAGCAACTATCACGTGAACTAGCTGAGTTCCATAATGATAAACGTGAATTAGTTAACACTAAGGTACGTTTAGTAGCAGAAGGTAAAGAGATCCTAGGTAAAACTAAAGAGAACTTTATCAAACGTTCAGCGGAATTAGTAGAGAACACAATTAAAAATTCTCTACGTTCAGAAATGAAAGCGTTAAAAGAAGATATTCAAGCGGCTAAAGAAAACGAATTTGGTCGTAAGGTATTTGAAGCGTTCTCAGGCGAATTCATGACTTCACATTTAAATGAAGGCACAGAAGTTGCTAAAATGAACAAGAAACTAGACGAATCAGCTACTAAGGTTGAAGAACTTGAAAAAGTAATCGCTGACAAAGAAGCTGACATTGAAGGCGCTAAGAAGGCACAACGTATTCTAGAAGACAAGATGAACCGTAAAGAGGTTATGTCAGGTCTACTAGCACCGTTAGGCAAAGAAAAGCGTGAAGTTATGTCAGAACTTCTAGAATCAGTAAAAACTTCAAATCTAAAATCTGCTTTCAAGAAGTATCTACCGGCAGTATTAGACGAGAAAAACGTTTCAACTAAAGACGAAACAAAAACATTAACCGAAGGCAAAGTGACTGAACATACTGGTGACCGTGAGGTAGTAACGGAAGAATCACAGTCGTCAGGTAGCGATGCCGAAATAATTCAGCTTAAGAAATTAGCTGGATTGAAATAAACCAGGATAATTATCAGGAGATAAAAAGATGGAAAATCTTTTCGAAGGAAATAACTGGGATTCAACACGTGACGCTTTATTAGAAGGCCTAGAAGGCACAAAGCGTGACACAATGAACGCAGTTTTAGAAAACACTAAAGTAGCACTTAACGAAAGTGCAACTGCTGGTGCAACACAGGCTGGTAACATCGCAACACTAAACAAAGTGATCCTACCAGTTATCCGTCGTGTAATGCCAACAGTAATCGCAAACGAAATCATTGGTGTACAACCAATGACAGGTCCAGTAGGCCAAATTCACACTCTAAGAGTACGTTACGCAGAAGCAAAAGCTGGCGTATCAGCTGGTGACGAAGCATTATCACCATTTGAAATTGCTAACGCATACTCAGGTGATTCAGCAGGCGCTCCGGCGGCAACTGCATCACTAGAAGGTGAGCCAGGTTCTAAAATGTCAATTCAAGTCCTAAAACAGACTGTAGAAGCTAAAACAAGAAAGCTATCTGCACGTTGGACTTTTGAAGCGGCACAGGACGCTAACTCAATGCACGGTCTAGATATCGAAGCTGAAATCATGGCGGCTCTAGCAATGGAAATCACTGCTGAAATCGACCAAGAAATCTTAGGCTCACTATCTGCACTTGCAACAACAGGTGGCACATATGACATGTCAGCATCTTTCACAGGTACACCAACATTTATCGGTGATAGACATGCCGTTCTTGCGACATTAATCAATCAACAAGCTAACCTAATCGCACAGCGTACTCGTAGAGGCGCGGCGAACTGGGCTGTGCTTTCACCATCAGCATTAACAGTTCTACAGTCTGCTACAACATCAGCATTCGCTAGAACAACTGAAGGTACTTTTGAAGCACCAACAAATACAAAATTCGTAGGTACACTAAACGGTACAATGCGTGTATATGTAAACACATATGCGGCAAACGATGACGTATTACTTGGTTACAAAGGTGCAGGCGAAATCGATGCGGCGGCATTCTATTGTCCGTACGTTCCGCTAATGTCTTCAGGTGTTGTTGTTGATCCGGCTTCTTTTGAGCCAGTAGTTTCATTCATGACACGTTATGGTTATGTTGAACTAACAAACACAGCGTCATCTCTAGGTAACGCGGCTGACTACGTATCTAAAATCGCAGTTAGCAATCTAGCTTTCGTATAATCTTAGATTATACTTTAGACACATTAAAACCCGGGAGCAATCCCGGGTTTTTTTATTTGCCCGTTTCTCCTAAACTGATAAATACTAATAACAAATCAATCTTTGAGAGAGAAACATGATGATGGCAGATGCAGTAAAGTTACATTCAAGTGGGTATGCAGATATTTTTTTAAAAGATGGTATTTGCACCAAAAAAATGAGTGGTTCACAACTTTATCCAGATTATCACAAGAGATTTTATAATTTTATTAGAAGAAAAGACTATTATGTAAAACTTCTTGAAATTAAAGATCCTTTTGAATACTCTATGGAATATCTAGACATCTATTCTACAGTTGATAGATATCTTCATCCAGATAATCCTAACTTCAAAAATAATATTCAGGAAAATATTCTTGATGATATACTAAGAGTCTTTAATCAAGTTCAAATAGATTGTATAGAATTCTCTAAGACTTTATGGAAGTCTAAGACTTTGCCTGAAGGACAGTATTGGGTACACGAAGATGTACATCTTCTTAATTTTGTTATAACAAAAGATAGGAAGGTAAAATTAATAGATATAGATTCATTTGCAATAGCAGAATCACCAATACATTTTTCATATATTGATACTTTTGCAGTATTAACAAAGATGCTACAACATGCATACGACACAAAGAGATTATTGGAGACATAAATGGCAGAACAAATAAAATTTGGCGATAGGCTATTCTTAAAAGGTGCAAAAGTATTTCTTGATAGTGGTCCAACAGACAACGCTATTTTAGAAACAAGAAGTGGCACAGTCGAAATCGCAGGTAACCTTGTAGTACAAGGCTCAACAACTACGGTTAATTCAGAAACAGTTTCAGTTGCAGATCCATTTATGTTATTAAATGGAGACCACACAGGACCTGCATCAGAAAATGTAGGTATTGAAATAAACAGAGGCACCGATGATAATAAGAAATTTGGTTGGGTAGAAACATCAAGTAATTGGTCTACCTTTGGTGGTGACTTATCAACTGGAGCAATATCAGGTACTGATATCGTATTAACTGGTGCTTTAGTAGGTGATGTCGATTCAGAAAATGGTATCAAGATTATAGATGTATCAGGTGATGGAACTGTAGATATCAATGGTGGTAATATAGATGCAACAGTTATTGGTGCAACTACACCAACACAAGCAACGTTTACAGATATTACAATTACAGGTGATATACTAACGGCTACAACTGATAAGTTATCAGAAGGAACTACTAATCAATATTTTACAGAAGACCGTGCAAGACAGTCTATATCAGTAGCTACAGGTTCAAGTCTTACATACGACCCAGCAACTGGTGTAATTTCGTTCACAGACCAATATTACACAGATACAGATGCAAGACAGGCTATTAGTGTTGAAGGAAATGAAATTGGTTATGATGATACAACTGGTGTTATCAGTTATGATGCTCCAACAGATTTTGGTCTTTTAACAGACACAAATGTTATTTCAGGCTCAACTGGTGGATCTACCGGTACTAGTTTACCAACTAATGTTGGTTCATTTTTAAATGATGCAGGTTATCTTACAGATATAGTTGACGATACAACTCCTGCTTTAGGCGGTGATTTAGATGCAGACAATTTTAAGATTTATACTAGTGAAAATTCTAACTATATTAAAGTAAATTATGAGTTAGCAAGTGACGGAAATAGAGGTATGGCCTTTAATGCTGTTACAAATATGAACTTCTTTGTTGATCCTAGCAATATACTATCAAACTCATATTTTGGATTTTATGCAAAGAAAAATCCAGATACACAAACAGTAAATCAAGCAAATGCAATTTTTAATATTGCTCATAATGGTGATGTAAAAATTACAGGTAATATCATTGATGCAACTACTGATAATTTAAATGAAGGTACAAATAATCAATACTTTACAGATGCTAAAGTAAAAACATATCTTGCAAATCAAACAGGAGGAATGTTCCCTTCACAAGATAACACATATGATATAGGTTCTCAGAACTATCAATGGAAAACAATATATGGTCATACGGTAGAGGCAACATATGCTGATTTGGCTGAAAGATATGAAGCAGATACAGAATACGAACCTGGAACAGTAGTTATATTTGGCGGAGATAAAGAGATAACAACTACAGATACACCAGCAGACTACAGAGTAGCAGGTGTTATATCTACAGACCCAGGACTAAAACTAAATTCATCAGCAGGTGATGATAAAACACATCCATATCTAGCTTTACGTGGTAGAGTACCGTGTAAAGTTATTGGACCAGTAGAAAAAGGCGACTTACTAGTTACTTCTGATACTCCTGGGCATGCAAAAAGTGTTGCTGGAGTAGACATGGGACGTTCAGTTTTTGCAAAATCTTTGACACAAGATACGTCAGATGGTGCTAAAATTATTGAAGTTGCAATTATCTAATAAATTAAATACAAACATACTCTAAACAATGAAATCCGATAAATAACACTAGATTATGCTGTTACAGATACAGCATAGTTTATAAATGAAATCGATTTTTTTATAGACGGGAGAAAATACAATGGCGGCATATGCAATCCAATTCCGTCGTGGTACAACGACACAACATTCATCATTTACTGGCCTACTTGGTGAAGTTACAGTCGATACAGACAAGAAAACACTTGTAGTCCACGATGGTTCGACAACTGGTGGTTATCCCCTTATGCGTGAAGGTGCTTCAAGCACGGCCTCAACAGGTTCGTTCTCAAGCAACGTTACAGTAGGCGGAACATTATCAGTTACTAATGCAGTGACACTTTCAGGTGGCGCGGCAGTTACTGGCGACCTAGATATGACAGGTCACATTATTCCAGCGGCTAACATAACTTACGACTTAGGTTCATCTACAATGATGTGGCGTGATATCTACGTAGGTCCAGGATCACTTTACGTGAATGGTAAAAAAGTTATTGACGATGACTCTGGAACAATTCAAATTTCAACAACACAAGACCAAAACTTAAAAGTTGCTACATCAGGAACAGGTGTTCTTCAAATCACATCAGGTAATGGTATCGCAATCGATGGTGAAATTAACACATCATCAGGTGATATTCAAGTTGGTGACCACATTGATATGAATTCAAACCTATTAAAAGAAGTTGCAACACCAGTATCAGGTACTGACGCGGCCAACAAAAACTATGTTGACACAGCGGCGGCATCAGCAATGACTGGTGGTACAAATGCTATCTCAGGTACAACATTAACTACATCAGGTAATGCGACTATCGGTGGTAACTTAACAGTTTCAGGTACTACAACAACAATTAATACATCACAAATTAATTTAGCTGATAACATTCTACTTCTAAACTCAGATGCAACAGGCAACGCTTCTGCATCAGCAGGTATGGAAATTGAAAGAGGTGATGACCTAAACGTTCAACTATTATGGGACGAAACAAATGACAGATGGTCAGTAGGTGCAGAAGACTTCTACTCATCAGGTGACTTTATTGGTAATTTAATAGGTAATGTTACAGGTAATGTAACAGGTGACCTAACAGGTGATGTAACTGGTACAGTATCAGATATTACAAACCATACAACAGACGACCTTGTAGAAGGTACATCAACATTCTACTTCACAGACGGTCGTGTTGATGCACGCCTAGGATCAGGTTCAATGACAACTCTGAAAACAGGCACATTTGAAGTTAACGCAACAGGAATGGAAGTTTCTGTTGATATTGATGTTTCAAACGGTACATCAAATGTATTCGAAATCGTTGCATCAACGGGTGCAACAACTATTGCTGGTCCAACAATCATCAACAATACATTAAATATTGGTGACGATGTAACATTTGAAGGCGATAACACATTTAATATCTCAAATTCATCATCAAACAACGTATTTGCAATCGATGTAGCAAACACAACGTTTGAAGTTGACTTAGATATGACTGTAAATAATTCTGCAACGTTCAAGAATGATTTTTCAATCACAAATTCATCAAACACAAGTCTATTTGATGTAGATGTTGCAAATACGGCTTTAACAATCGACTTAGATGCAGTATTCAACAATTCAGTTGAAATTTCAAATGACTTTACTGTTAAAAACTCATCAAACACAAATCTATTTGATATTGATGTAGACAATACAGCTTTAACAATCGATTTAGATGCAGTATTCAATAACACAGTTAATGTTGCAAACGACTTCACAGTTAAGAATACATCAAATACAAATCTATTTGACATTGATGTTTCTAACACAAGTCTAGATATTGACCTAGACCTAACTGTAAATAACTCAGCAACATTTAACAATGATTTCACTGTTAATAACACATCAAGCACAGCATTGTTTGACATTGACGTTTCTAACACATCTCTAGCAATCGACCTAGACATGACAGTTAATAACTCAGCAACATTCAATAACAATTTAACTATTAACAATTCATCAAGTGTAACAAAAGTTGACATTGATGTAACTGCTAATACATATGATATTGATATGGATCTAACTGTAAACAATGCGTCAACATTCAACAACAATCTAACAATCAATAACACTTCATCAACAACAATGGTTGATATTGATGTTACGAATGCTACATTCGATGTTGATATGGCGTTTACAGTTAACAATGCGACAACAGTTAATAACAACTTCACAGTTAATAATACATCATCAACAACAGTGTTCGATATCGATGTTACAAACACAACACTAGATATTGACTTAGATGTAACAATTAACAACGAAGTTACAATTAACAACAATTTAATCTTAGGTTCAGGTCTAACACTGTCAACATCAGCATCAGACACAATCAAAGGTCTAATGTCACAGTCACATGCATCAGAGTATGTTGTATCATCATCAGATGAATCAAACAACTCAGGCACAGCATTAACACTATCAGCGGCAACGCTAGGCTTTAATGCGGCTGGGGCGGCGATGGCTATGCTGTTCTTAAACAGACAATTACTAAGACAAGATGAATATACAGTTAACTCATCAACAGGTGCTGTTACATTCATAGCTGACCTAATACTAGAGGATGACGAAATCGAAGCAGTTATCTACAAGTAAATTTAACTTAACAAATGTAGGGGAGTAATCCCCTACAGTTCAATATGAACATAAGGTCATCTAAAGACCTTTCGAATTAAGGAGACACTAATGGGAAGAAAATTTAGACACAATGGTTCCACAAATACAACTATTGACCGTGGAAAACATTACAAATACGACTCAACTGGTAATATCGTAGAGATTACAGGTACAGTAGACATGACTAGTGATGATATCATCTTCACTGGTACAAAATCAAACTTAAGACGTATGGCTGATTTAGAAAGAAACGTTTCTATTATCGCTTCACAAGATAGAGGTGATGGTTCAACAGCTGGTGCATCTAAAACTTTTAATGGTAAAGTAAAATTCAATAACGCTATTGAAGTTGATGGAACAACACAACTAGATGGTGCAACAGAAATCAACGGTTCTTTAACATTATCAGCATCAGCACAATCAACAATTAACGCATTAATTACAGTACAAACAAACAATGTAATCGATGGTGCTCCTGGTGCCCTAGACACTCTAAACGAACTAGCGGCGGCATTAGGTGATGACTCAGATTTCGCAGGCACAATGACAACTAACCTAGCAGGTAAAGTTGCAAAAGCAGGTGATACAATGTCAGGCGACCTAAACATGGGCGGCAACGATGTTACTAACGCAGGTACATTCTTTGGTAAAGCAACAACGGCAGAATATGCCGACCTTGCAGAACGTTACGAAGCAGATGCAGAGTACGAAGAAGGTACAGTAATGATGTTTGGTGGTGAAAAAGAAGTAACGGCGGCAGAAGGCCATGGTATTGACAAACTAGCAGGCGTTGTTTCAATGAAACCAGCATATTTAATGAACGAAGGCGCAGGTGATAACGCATCTCACCCAGCAATCGCATTACAAGGTCGTGTTCCAGTTAAAGTAGTAGGCAAAGTTGCTAAAGGCGACATTATGGTTGCCGCAGACCATAAAGGGCATGCTACAGCATGGAAAGAAGACCACGATCCAAAAATGACAGCATATATCGGTATCGCAATCAAAGATAAAATCGAAGAAGGCGAAGGCATGGTAGAAGTCAAAGTTGGCAAATAATCCTATCTAAAATCAAAAGAGAAGGGCGTCTTTACGGCGCCCTTTTTTTATGTGAAGAATTTCTTTAATGTTTGAATAAGTCCACTAGAACTTTCTTGTGTATAATTGTCGTTAACCCATTCTGGGAATTTACTAAACAATCTTTTCCATTGTTTCATTTCTGTATATAAATCTAAAACTTTTTTGTGATATTCACTTCTATTAGAGAAACCTAGTTCTTTTTTTAGATTATCTATACGTGTTTTGCATTCTTTTAAATCTTCTAAGTCTCTATTTACAGCATTGATTATATCATCAAATGCTTCTTTTTTAGAAAACTTTTCTATCAAAAATTTGTGATGTTTGTTTTTTGGTTTTCCATCATACAAGAACATAATCTCTTGTAAGTCATAGTACAATGCTTTTACAGGGTTTATAGATTCTCTATATCTATCAGTGACTTCTTTTATTTGAAATCTTGTATCATCAGTTGATAGACTTTCTAATACACTTAATGCTATTATATTAATCTTTTGTCTATTTGATGTAATCTGTTTTTGAGTTAATTGTCGTACTCTTGCTATAGCAGTATCAATAACTTTTACTGTATCACTAGTTTCACCTTTCTTAAGGTATTCTAAGTATCCAGGTGTGGCGGTATTAATGACCTTTTTGAGTTCTTCTGACATTTCTTTTGTTTTTAAAAACTCAATACAGTCACGTATAAATTTCTGTTTTTTAAAATCTATAATATCCACACGTGTCTCCCTATATGTATTTACTATTTTTGGAGACTAATTATAATGACGATATAATCTCTCTAATCACTTTTAATTTATTCTTTTTGAAAAGAGTTCTTCTAGTACCAGGATGTAATGGTTTTGGAAAGTATTCATGTTCTATCCAGGCATATCCGCCACTTTCGTGGTTTAGTTTAGGAATGAATTCATTTTTAACTACAATAACAAATGAATAATAACTAAAATCTTTGTTTCTGGAATGATATTGGTCTAATGGATAAATCTTAATCACATCTCTTTTAATGTTAAGATTTAGTTCTTCACAAACTTCTCTTAATAATGCTTGAGAAATATTTTCATTTTCCTCAACTTTGCCTCCCCAAAATCCCCAATTTCTAGGGTGAGAACCAAATTTATCTCTTTGTTGAAGTATTATTCTTTTTGTGTTTTTAGCAATTATACATGCGCCTGCGGCTTTAATCATTTCTCAAACTTTCTTACTGTATGAGTTCTAGTCTCCAATAGCCTGCATCGTATATTCCTTGGAATGTATCGGACCATTCACCATTTTCAAACTTAAATTGTTGTCCTGTGAATGTATTAGTTACATAAGCACGTAAATCATAAGAACTTGCATCAAATGATTTAACCCATGCTGTGCCGTTGTATTCAATGATATCATTCATATCAATATCTAGACCCCATACACTGCTAGAAGTAGCAGAAGTAAGAGAGAGATATCTTTGACCTACTGCTGGTTGTGGAATACCGTTGAAGCCTGGTCTTGCCTTATCGGCATCTATCACTCTATCTACTGCGGTTATAGTATTTGTAGGCAATGTATCTTTGTCTACAGTGAATGATAGGAACTCAGGATTAGTAGTAGAACTTAATGTACCTATAACGTCTGCATTAAGGTCATCGAGTCTACCGTGATATTTAAGTCTAAGTCTTGATATGCCATCATCTAAATTTCCATAATATTTTAATACGTCTTCCCATTTTATACCATCTTCATAGTTTCCATTTCTTAATGGCTGACACATATAGTTTCCGTTATTTTCTGTGATTTTTAATGAAAAGTTTTCAGGTGTGACAATTACACTTGATTGTTTTTGTAAGTCACTAAAGAATTCAAAAGCATCAGGATCATAATCTAGTGTGTCTAGGTCCGTATAGTTATATATGTTGTGTATAATATTTCTGATTACGTTTTGTCTTGTTACTTGTGCTGGAGGATTAATCCAAATAGGTATTTGAAAGAACATAGTAGCAATATCGATTTGGTCTTCAATGCCTGCAGGAATACCTCTACTTGACCACTGAATATCAGTAAGTTCTACGGTAGTAATTGTAGTCCAATCGACAGGATTATCGTTGTGTTGTATCTCTAACGCTGGATTAAACAGTACTAAAATTTGTTCTAGTAGTTGTAACTTTTGGTCAGTATTCGATGTCCAAACATCTACTTGCATGTTTAGTAGATAAGGAACAGGCATAAGTCTTCTTACATTAAATCTATTACCTGGTTCATCAACATACTTTTGTGTAGTTTCATCAAATTTTCTTTCTGTAACTGCTACAGCATCATTAAAGAACGGTTCTTGTACTCTTGCTCTATCTGGTTGTAAACTTTGTATCCAACAACCAATAAATGGTGCAGAGTTTACGATGTTTTCAGAATTGCCTTTCATAATAGTAGCGGCTATTCTTGATATATCACCGTATCTTGCTGGTACACGAATAAAATAATCTGTAGTACCATCATTCATTTTCTTACCTGTTTTTACACTGAACCCACT
>Ga0160423_10001459_pt1 | contig 19763 bp, 17 predicted proteins | sample CRUFie14St8metaG_FD_108191 | JGI IMG/M metagenome (GOLD analysis project Ga0160423, IMG submission 108191) | Marine microbial communities from the Costa Rica Dome - CRUD Field 142mm St8 metaG | ecosystem: Environmental > Aquatic > Marine > Oceanic > Photic zone | place: Costa Rica: the Eastern... | reverse complement strand
CCAACGCCCCCCTTCCCAAGGGGAGGGCGCCCGTGTTCTCCAGGCCCCCCCCCCCCCCCCCTCCCCCTCGCCGCCGCTTCATGAAACCACCTCTGCTGACCCGCTCCCCCCCACCCCCAAGATCCTTAACTTCCACCCCGTGGTGATCCGGTCGCTGAACATGACGCTTGCCAGGGACTGCATCTGCCCGGTCATTCTGACGAAGGGGGCCGACCAGATGCCGGTGAGCTCCGCCTTCGAGATGAGGAACGACCCGGGCGTCGTCAGGAACTACGGGAAGCTGCTGGTCGACCTCTCAGCGGTCGTGCCGGACGGAATCGTGTGCTTCTTTGTGTCCTATCTTTACATGGACTCCATCGTCAGCCAGTGGTCTGACATGGGAATCCTGAGGGACATCATGCAGGTGAGCGAGACAATCTCTCTCTTCGTTCTTAACCTATGTGTGCGTGGATGAGGTCCTGCGGCTGCTGACGACCCTTCCCTCCAACCACAGAACAAGCTCGTCTTCATCGAGACGCAGGACGTCGTGGAGACCACGTTGGCTCTGGACAACTACCGGCGGGCTTGTGACTGCGGCCGCGGTGCGATCTTCTTCTCGGTTGCCAGGGGCAAGGTCGCGGAGGGAATTGACTTTGACCGGCACTACGGCCGCTGCGTCGTCATGTTCGGCGTACCCTACCAGTACACCCTGAGCCGAATCTTGAGAGCCAGGCTCGAGTACCTGCGGGAGACCTTCCAAATCTCGGAGAGCGACTTTCTTGCGTTTGACGCCGTGCGGCAAGCCGCCCAGTGCGTGGGCAGGGTGATCAGGTCCAAGGCGGACTACGGCCTGATGATCTTCGCAGATAGGAGGTATGCGAGACCTGACAAGCGTGACAAGCTCCCGGGCTGGATCACCAAGCACATCCAGCACGGCAACCTCAACCTGTCGGAGGACATGCTGATTCAAGTGGCAGCGCAGTTCATGCGGTCGATGGCCCAGCCCTTTGACCAGAGGGCGAACGAGGAGATCTTGCTGAGCGAGGAGCAGCTGATAGGAATGCAGAGGGGGGTCATCGGGCGGTGAAGCGCGTCGCTGCAGCAGCGGCGACAACGACAAAGAAAAAGTGGCAAAAAATGCTGACAAGCGCACACACACACAAACGAAAAGAATGACAGAGCGTAACGCAACTTGTAATACAACACAGAACCCTTTGTGTGTTCAAACCAAATCAAATCACGCGGAAGCCCTCATCGCGCCGGTGGTCTTCCTGGCCTGGTACCCACGGATGTGGGACTGGATGACCGTCGCGGCGTCGTCCCTACCGTACGGGTCGCCCCCCATCGCCGCCGCCTGGACCTCCGCCTCTTCCGCCATGGTGTTGAACACGTGGCCCACGCAGTCTCCCTTCTTTGTGGCAAAGAGCCCCTCCGACATGATCCTTTCCTGCCTGAGCTGAGACCTCACGACCTCGCCCTTGGCCTTGCGCTCCTTGCGCTCCTGCGAGCTCGCGGAGGGCTGCACCAGCTTCTTACCCGACTGGATATGCGCCCACGGGTCGTTCGCTGGCTCCCACCTTCCAGAGTCCCCCAAAACTTCACCGCTAATGGGGTTGTAGTGTGACCCCCGCTTCAGAAGCTCGGCCTTTTTGTGCTCCTGATACCTCTCGAACTCCTTCGCCTTGGCGGCCTCGAACGCCACGCGTTCCGCCCACGGGTTGATATCCTTCTCCTTCTTCCGAGTCTTCCACCCGGGCTTGAACCTTGCCTTGTCGTCCGGGTGGACAGCGTCTGGCGCCGCGGGGCCACTCCCCTTCAAATAGTCCCAAGACTGGTACTCATTGCTCGGGTGCAGGTGCTTCTTGCCTAACCGCGGGCTACTCCCGCTCTCCCCACCCTCGCTTGCCCCTATCACCATCGCACCCTCCATCTTGGGCTCCTGATTGGTTGTCCTCGTGCAGGTCCAAAGATGCTATGTTATGCTGAACCGTTTTAACGGGCGGTAGATGCCCTGCAGCCGTTGCTCCAGACCACCGCCAACGCGGATGATGAAGTCTACCGCGGGTACCGGGACACGGTGACCTCCAGGCCAATTGGAGCTGAGCGTCACCTCGCCAACCTTCTGTTGCTCGAGCAAAATTCTTCTCTTCTCAAGGTCAGAGTTCTGTCGCCTTGGACTTTGACTTTGGTTTTCACTGGGAAATGTTCATGGAAATGTTGCGAACGCAATGCTTATCTCCTGGCTGACAGAGAAAGTGACTGCAAGGCGCAGCACTAGGCGAGTCGGCTCGGCGCGCGACGGAGCAGGAGAGGAGTTTGGTGTCATCGTCGATAATTCGCGAGGTTCCGCCGTCGTCACGATGGCGCCCGTCTTGGACAACCGCGAGACGTTGAGGAAGAAGAAGGTCGTCTTCGGCCTCAGCGCCCTGGACGACCCAAAATGGAAATTGGTCGACCAGAAGATAAAAAACTTGCTGAGGAGGAGAGAGAAGACGGGGGGCGGCAAGAGGGAGACCGGCGCCAAGTGGCTCCTCAGAGGACCCCAGGGGGCCTGCCTCGCCGCCATCATCCCGGGAGACTCCGCCGCGGAGGCCGTCCTCACCTCGGGAGTCATCAGCTTCATGTGAGCACCCCCCCACCCACCTCACTCCCAGGCATCAGAACTGACCCGGAAGCGACAAAATGAATTCTCTTTTCGTCGGTTTGTCTTTCATCATTCGCAGCAACCTTTACAACCTCGTGTTGGTCGTCAGGGTGCTGCTCACGTGGTTTCCTCAAGCGCCTTCTGCGATTGTCGGACCCGTATCCACGCTGGCCGACCCGTACCTGAACTTGTTCCGGGGGATCATCCCGCCGATCGGCGGCACCATTGACCTCTCACCGGTCCTGGCCTTCCTCGCCATCAACGTCTTCTCGAACGCCGCGGAGGCCATGCCTTGTGACTTGCAGGAGGCCGAGGCCAGGGCCGCCGGCGCGGGGAGGAGGAGGAGGTTCGGGCTTGGAGGGAGGGCGGCGCCGAAAAGGCAGCAGCCGAGGGCCGAAGCGGAGGGCGAGATCGGATGGAGGAAGCTCGCCATGGCGTCCAGGATGAACCCGGTCCTCCTTCTGGAGGGGTTCAAGCAGAGGAGGGACCAGAAGAATGCCGGGATCGCTTGAGGGCGATTTGTTTGTTTGTTTGTTCGGGGAAGAAATAATTCAAGAAAAGGGGGGCGGCGGTTGGGGTCGAAGGCCAAGTCCCCCGATCGGGGCTTCCATCAATACACAGCTTTTTTTTTGGTCGTCGCTTTTCATAGGCGGGTCCCTCTCTGTTTCTCACAGCGCCTCCCTGAGCTCCTTGAGCAGCGCCCCCATGCTTTCCAGGCCCTGCTCCGGGCTGCCAGACTCTCCCAGCTGCTTCACCAGCGCGCTGCCGACGATCACGCCCTCCGCGCCCCACGACTTGATCAGCTTGGCCTGCTCTGACCCGCTCACCCCAAAGCCAACAGCAACAGACTTGTCCGTCGAGCTCTGCAGCGCCAGCAAAGATATATATGGATTGATAGATAGAGAGAGGTGCGCGTCAGAAACCGTTGAATGGGTGGGGCGCGCCAATCCTTCTCCTTTTGCGGGGCGTTTCGACGCACCTGGAGGTCGGAGAGCAGCTCCTGCACGTTGTCCGCGACGGTCGCTCTCGTTCCGGTCACCCCGGCCAGAGAAACGAGGTAGACGAAGCCCTGGCTGGCGTTGGCGATGGTGCCCATCCTCTCCTTCGGCGTGGTCGGCGTCACCAGCATCACGAGCTCCAGGCCGTGGGCCTCGCACCCCTCCCTTTTGGGGGGACAGCGCGCGCACACACACACACAGAGAGAGAGAGAGAGAGAGAGAGAGAGAGAGAACGAGGAGCAGATGTGTTCGCAGTTCAGTGGATACGTTCCGTTCGAAAAATTCGTGACCATCCGCGTGGCATGTCGCACCTGATGGGTGGGGTTTCCTCCAGGGGGAGGTCGGGGACGAGGAGGCCGCTCGCACCGGCGGCCTTTGCCTCCTTGCAGAACTGGTCGATCCCCTTCTTCAGGATTGGGTTGAAATACGTAAAGAGAACGACCGGGGACTTGAGTCCCGGGGAGACTTCCGCGAGCATCTTCAGCACATCGTCCAGGGTCACGCGCTTCTCAAGCGCCCTCGTCGCGGCTGCCTGGATCGTAGGCCCGTCCGCGAGCGGGTCCGAGTAGGGCACGCCAAGCTCAATGACATCTGCACCGCCGTCGCTCAGCACCTGTAGTGCCTTTGGCGTCGTCTTCATGTCGGGGTCACCGGCGACGATGAACGGGATCAGCGCGCACCTCCCCTCCTCCTTGAGCTCCTGCATCCTCTCGGATACGGACGGCACGGCTTTCGGGACCAAGATGGACGACGAGAACCGGTGAATGGGGTGACGCCGCGGGCCCGAACCGGCGACGCTGCGAGGGGGGGCAAATGGGTTGCGTTGCTGGCGGGAGGGTCCACGACAGTGCCGTCCCCATGGAGCCTCGCCGCGCTCCATTAGCCCGCAATGCCTCATCCCAATCGTCCTCTTCATCGCTGTCCTCGAGGCCGCCATGCTTGGGGCTTCAGTGTTATCTGCATCCCACCGGTCGTTTTTCAACTTTTCCCGGCAATTTTTCCTTCGTTCCCCCCTTCCCCAGCAGGAACAGTTACCCACCAGCAGCAGGAAGTTGCTTCACCTACCGCGTGCATAGCGAAGCGCTACGGGGCGCCGCGACCGAGGGAACTGGTGTGTGCGTCGTTCGGAGGTCGTGGGTTCGACTCCAGCCCTGCGCACTTTTTGACCTCTGTGCAGAGGCCTCCCCCTGCGGTGATGGCGAATCAGGAAGAGGCAGTCAAGTCCCACAGCCAGCTCGGTCAGGACGTTTGGGTGTACAACGCTTTGGGACACAAACGCGGCGGGTTTTTTGTGGAGCTGGGCGCAGGCGACGGGATCGAACTTAGCAACACTTACGCTCTCGAAAAGCATTTTGGTTGGATTGGGGTCTGTATTGAGTGTAGCAGGCAGTTTGAGGCTCTGAGAAGGAATAGAAGGTGCGCGTGCGACAGCGCGTGCGTCAGCGGCGCGGATGGCGAGTCCGTGGTTTTTCTGGAGGACGAGAGGTACGGGGAACACAACCACTTTAGCGGCATCAAGGATAAGATCAACTGCCACCAGCCGAGCGGGAAAGAGTATGAGCTAAAGGTGAGCGCAAACATTTTTTGGGTTTTGTTGTTCAAAAAGGGGGAAAGCTGACGTGACTCCCGGCCAACCAAACTAGACCAAGACTCTCGCCACGGTGCTGCGGCAGCACAACGCCCCCGCTGTGATGGACTACCTGTCGCTGGACACGGAGGGGAGCGAGCTGGACATCCTGAAGGCCTTCCCGTACCAGGACTTCAGGTTCAACTGCATCACGGTCGAGCACAACTTTCAGGAAAGGGAGAGGGCGCAGATCTTGCGGCTGCTGGAGGCCAACGCCTACGTCAGAGGTGAGACCCCTTTTTTTTCTCGCGCGACTTCTCCGCAAACGTGCGCAAACGCGCAGACTGGCTGACGTGCATCTTCTCACTGCGGGGGGCAGTGGAGCAGCGCGAGTGGGACGACATCTACCTTCACGCAGAGGCGCTGCGGGAGATCAGGGCGAGGTCTGGGTGACCCGGTGGAGAACTTCAAATCACAAGTTTTACCTCTCGAGGTCTTCCGCAGACGAGGTGAAGGTAACGTTCCCCTTCTTAAGCGTCACGGTCCGGCTGTTCTTGTTCACGCTCACGACCGTCGCCCTGGTCCCTCCAAGCCTCCTCATCTTCACCCTATCACCCCTTTTCGGGAACCAAAGCGAGCTCCCGTCCGAATCCTCATCCCTATCCGCGGACGCCTCGGTCCTTGTGGCTTGCGCGGCGACAGAAAGTTCTGTTTGCCTCCTCCTGGCGGCCGCCTCCACAGACCTGATCACCGCCTCCGCCCTGTTGTGGTCCCAGCGGCCGGACTCGTACGACTCGACAGCCTCGGCGACGCAACGCTCGCATGCCGACACGAAGTCAGCCTCCTCCGCCTCCAGAGCGGATCTCATCTGCGCCGTCCATGGTTCCCCAAAGGCGAGTCCATTGGCCTCGGTGGTGGCCCCAAGGGCCGCTGCCTCCGTCTCCAAGCCCGCCAGCTGGGCCTCCGACCTCTCCTCGAGCTCCTTGGCCTTTGAGAGCTGCTTGGACAGGGATTGAAACACGGCGGATGCGCCGCCGCCTTCACCTTGTTGCGCTCCTTCATCCTCAAAACTTGAATTTTGGGCCATCGCGCTCGCTGCCGCCATCCCCTCTACCTCTCTCTCAGCGTCCCTCAGGATCGACTCGTCCAGGCCGATCGCCCTGGCGATGTGCAGGGCGTTGCTCGCCCCAAGCTCGCCCAAAACGAGCCGGTAGGTAGGCCGGAGAGTCTCCAAGTCAAATTCCACGGAGGCGTTGCGCCAGCCCTCATACTCTCCCTCAGCCCCCGCAAGGGCCAGGGCCTTGAGCTCCGAGAAGTGTGTCGTCGCCACCGTCAGCGTGGCCGACTCGCTGAGGTGCCTGAGCGTCGCCACGGCGATGGCTGCGCCCTCTGTGGGGTTGGTTCCCGACCCGACCTCGTCCAGCAGGACGAGGGTTGACGACCCTTCCGATTTGGAATGTTCCACGATCGCGCAGATGTCCCTCAGCCTCGTCACGTGGGAGCTGAAGGTCGAGAGGCTGCCCTCCAGGCTCTGGTTGTCGCCGATGTCCGCCAGGACCTTGTCGAAGAACGCCAGCTTGGCGCCGCAGCTACCGCCCGTGGGCAGAAACAGGCCGCACTTTGCCATGTGCAAGCACAACGCGATGGTCTTCATGGAGGCAGTCTTGCCCCCGGTGTTGGGACCGCTTATGGTCAGCACCCGGCAACCCTTCGGCACCGAGATGTCGACGGGGGTGACGCCACTTGGCCTGCCCCCCTCGCTCACCTCAGACCCATCCGAGGACTCCAAGGCCTGCTCCAACAGCACCGGGTGGACCACCCCTGTAAGGGCAATGGGATCAAAGGCATCACCTCTGTCACCGTCCTCGCCGGCTGGAGAGATGGCGAACTCGGGGCGAATCCCCCCGATCCACGCGGCGTGCTTCGCCCTCGCGAAGCAGGTGTCCACCTCCACGACCTGGTCGTACACTCCCATGATGTCCTCGGCCCCCCTCCTGATCTTGGACGTCAGCGCCCTCAGCACCCTGGTTTCCTCCTTTGCCTCCTCGGACCTCAACCGCATCAGCTCGTTGTTCATCGGGACGCAGAACTTGGGTTCCACGTACACCGTCTGGCCGGTCTTGCTCTCACCCAGGGTGATGGCGCCCTTCAAGGTCCCGGACGCGCCCTGCATGCCCCTCTTCACAGGAATGCAATACCTTTGTAGTCGTCGTCGTCGTTGTTGTTGATCGTGATGAGGGGGGAGGAGCGTGTCAGTGGACGGTGGCGGCGGCGCTTCGTGGAGGAGCTGGCGACCCACCTATCTCTTCTGAAGACGACCTGCTTCTCTGGAACGATCTCCTCCTCAAAGAGTGTGGCGCAAGCGTCCTCCAATCTCGTCCTGAGCTCCATCTCGACCTCCCTGGTCCGATCCCTGATCTCGGACAGCCGAGGGGTCGCCCCGGAGTCCAAGTACAGCAATCCAGGCTTCACGGCCCGCCTGCACTCCCGCACCAGCGCCTCGGCGGCCTCAAGCATGGCTTCCCTGGACTCAGTGTACACGCCAGAGAAGACCTGTGCATCCGAATCGCGTTCCATCAACACCTGCTGCGATGTCCGGACGCACGCGCACGCGTCCTCCACGCACGTCACGCACGCGTCTGTCTCACGGACGTCCAGCACGGCCATCTCCGTCTTGCTCTTCGTCCCAACCGTCCGTGGCTTCTGTGCCCTCGATTTTCCTTCTTCCCCCTCGCCGGCGGGCGAGGGAAGCGGCGGCAGGCTGCCGACCATCCTCAGCCACACGGAGACATCGCCCAGGGCCTCGAGGTCCCGCTCCAGCCCCTCGACCTCCGCCCTCACCATCGCGTCGCCTTCCTCGTACAGCGCCCCGATGACTGCCGTCTGCGCCAGCAGGTCGTTTGCCTCTCCCGCCGTCTTCCCCGCCCTCACCACGTCCTCCCGGCCCATCAAGAGCCGCTCTTTCGCCATGGCGGTCCTCGCGAACCTGCTTAGCTGCCTCAGCACACGGGGCCACTCGCACGCCTCCAAAGTCGTGCGCAAGAGGTGTTCCCCCAGCCGGTAGAGCTCCCTTTGGTCCTCAGAATCATCAGCTGGTGAATCATCTTTGACAGTGTTTGACAATTTGTGTCTCGGTCGTTCTCGTCGAGCCTCCTCGGAGTCAATGTTCTTGAAGCTGGCTTGAGATGAGTCACGCTGATCTCCATTGTCCACCGCTCTGGATCGAATCAGAGCCTCACCACGGCGCTCGCCTCCCCTCCTGAAGAAGCAAGTTGCCTTCTCTCTCACTTGAAAAAACGACTCGGGACTCCACCTCCAGTTTCGCTGCACTTGGGAACGGCCGGTGGTGGAGGCTCTGGAGGTCGTGGGCCCTCGCATATCGGTATACATACCTTCAGACCTCCTCCTGGACCCTCGTCGTCGTCGGGGGCGGCGTCGTCATGGAGTCGTGCTCTGCCTCGCCAGCTCCTCAACTCCTGGCTGGTGGGGCTCCTGCAAAATTCTCAACACAAACATTTCCAAAAAATGTTTGGAAATGTTATCCAAACCATCCGGTTCCTGAGCCACTTTTTTCTTCCCTTTTCAGGCGGGCAGGCGGCACAGCGGGGGTGGCCAAGGCGAGCGAGGCGGGCGAGGCGGGCGAGGCGGGCGAGGTCAATTCGACGAAGGACTGAGGTGTCAGGACCCCCACCCCCACCGCGGACGGTGGGACCTCGACCGAGCGAGCAATCCTCTTCAAAAAAAAGTTTTCGTGAGCTTTGGGCAAAGATGGAAAAGACGAGCAGGCTGTTGACGCCTCGTGTGGTGAGGGTACGGCCCGCCAGGCTGGTGGGTGGCGGCAGGCGCAAGAGCAAGTGCGGAGGACCCCGAACGGCCATGTCGGGAGAGAGGGAGAAGGAGATGGAGATGGACAGGCTGCGCGCAAAGTGGGCGAGACACACCCGACTAGCGAGGCAGCGGCTCGTGGTGCTGGGGGAGGAAGGCCTAGAACTGGAGAGCGAGCATGCTGCGGTCGAGGAGGACCTCGACGGAGCGGGCATGGGGGCCTCGAGCTCCGTCGAGGAGGACGAGGAGGACGAGGAGGACGAGAGCGTCGTGGTCGCCAGGCCGTCGCCGAGTGAGAAGTCAAGAGCGAAAGCAGCGGCGAAGGCAAAAGCCCTTGCCGAGCGCGACCTGACCGACGACGAGCTGTGTTACGCGGAGTTCCTGGAGCGCTTTTTGTGCAAGGTCAGCAAGCAGGAGTCCGCCCATGGCGACGAGAAGGCGCAAAGGACCTTCTCGCCGCAGACGGTGAAGAGGTACTACGTGGCTCCCGCCGTGGACTCTCCCGAGCCGGCGCCCCACAACTGGCGCGAGTACAGGCGAAACCCCAGTAAGGTGGACGAGTACATGAACGATCCCGTCGTCCAGGCCTTCGAGTCCAAAGGTGCGTCAAAAGGCAATTCTTTCCCTTCTTCCCAAGAATGCTGACCCTCCCCCGCGTTTGCGTCCATCCTTTTTTGTGCTGCGCAGTGAAAGCGTGGAAGCAGAGAAAGAGGAGGGAAAAGGTGGACGAGGACCTTGAGCAGACGAGGAAGTACGTCGAGCAAGAGACGCAGTTCTTGGACAACTCCGCGATGGACGACAGGATTCAGTACAGCGACCTGAGGGGCTGGAAGAGGCACGATTACAGCGAGAAGGAGATCTGGGACACGGTCACGAGGCACGGGCATACGCCCACCTGCGAGGAGGTCATCGGCCTGCAGGGCACCACGCACGTCCAGGTGAGCCGCTGCGAGAGGTTCCCGGTTCCATTTCCCGCCCTTACACCCTTTCTCTCTCTCTCTCTATCTTTCTCTGCGCGTGTGTGTGTTGAAATTTGTGCGGCAGATGTACACTCTCGGCATGGACGAGGTCGTAGACTACAGGGAAACGGTCAGGCCAATCGAGCACGAGCTGAACTTGCAGGGCGTCTTCAACAACTACTGCCCCGAGCACAGCCAGGTGGTCTTCCACGGCAACGAGAAGAACTTCTCCAACCATGACCCGGTCTTGTTCGAGCTGGAGGCCCTGGGTAGGCTGCGGTGGCCGGGGGAGGACGTCGCAGAGGCGGAACCCGCGGCACAAACGGCACCAGCAGCACTGGGGGAATCTTCCATGCCGGGGAAGAAGAGGCCAAAGTCCAGGACGGCTGCGACTGCAACCACGGCGTCTGACGTGTCAGATGATCTCGATCTGATCGACGAGGTGGACGAGGAGGAAGGGATAGTTGGCAACATGGATCAGATCTCGAGCGATGCCTCGGCGACGGACCCTTTCGCGGGCACGCGGGGCGATGACGGCGAGTCCTACGATGATGACACTCTGTACATCTCGGACGACGCCACCGACAACGAGGACAACATGAATTACGACCAACCGGGTGGGCCGGTGTGGGGCGAAGACGAGGACCTCGAGCTGTAATACGATTCCATCTTCTTGTCATCCATTCTTTTAGAAATGAAAGGACAATCCCGTCAATCCAAGGCAAAGGGTTGTTGAAAAGTTCAGTCCTCCACAACATTTCCTTTCTTCCCCCCCTAATGAATGCGTATTGCGAATCCATCAATCAATTTCAAAGGCCAAAGGAATTCATTATTTGAAAACTGGTGCACCAGCTGGGTGCGAGATCAAAGGTCGCACCTTTGGCGCCAGGACGGACGTGACCTTCGCGGTCCTTGAGGCAGACGAGACAGTGTAACCCCGACCGAGCGGGAGGAGATACCTCGAGCCGATCCCCTTGGCGAAGTATTCTTGCTTTCGAGAGAGAGAGAGAGGGAGAACACCCCCTTTGAACCCTGGACAACTCGGGGAGGAACCCCAAGTGACGCCTAGCGTTCCCGTTGCCAAGGGCCCCTCGAGGTCTGCGACCTGCGAGTGTCGTTCGTTGCTGATCTTTGGGGCGTACGGCGAGCTCGGCAGCCATGGCGGCCCGAAGGGACGTCGTCGGTCGTCTCTTGAACTATGACCTGCCCCCAAGCCCCCCGCCGCGCCCCAGCCTTCGGATGGAGCCCCTAGTGGACGCCCAGGCGGCTGGGGTAGGCAGGGCGCGGTACGGGATGCCCCCTAATCCCCAGCCTCCCGGCTACGCGAGGGACCAGGCGAAGCCGCAGTACCTCCGCCAAAACCCGGTCCTCCAGCCGCTGAGCAACAATCAGCTCAACCAACAGCAGCGGGGCGGTCTTAGCCAGGTCGACAGGGAGAGGGAGCGTCTCGAGGAGGCCTATCGGGCGCTGCAGCAGAGGCCCGCGTCGCCTAGGAACGTCCTGGAGCCGCTTCCGGCCTCCACCTCCGCGGCCCAGCAGCAGCGGGCCGCCGCGCAGGCCAGCGAGAGAATGGAGTTTCTGCAGAACCAGATTGGCATCTCTGTGGGCAAGGTTGGCAACAGGGTGGATTCGGTGGAGGAGGTCGTTTCATCGCTAGGCAAGGTGGTCGTGCAGTGCCAGCGGGACATCCAGGTGCTCGCCCAGGACAAGAGGCAGCTCGAGCAGCAGCTCAGGGACTCGAGGGTCGCCCTGGAGCAGGAGCAGGTCACGAGGGCGGAGTCCGGGAAGGACTACCTCAGGCTTGGATACAAGCTCGACTCTTTGGCATCCGAGATTGGTGCGCAGAAGATCGAAATGCAGACGTTCAAATCCCAACTCTTGGGCGACTCTGCGCTTTTGGAGAAGTTGAGGGAGGCCACGGGCGACACCGTCCAGGTGACCGCCGAGCAGATCGCCACGCTGAATAAGCGGGTCGGTGACGTGATGCGGAGCGTGCAGCTCCTCACACAGTCCTTTGCGGAAGAGGTGAAGGAGAGGAAGGCTCTGGAGCAGGAGACTCAGGTGAAGTACACGAACGCCGAGGCTGGTCTGGTCCAGACGGAGTCCAACATATTGAGGCGCGTTTTGTCGGTGGTGGAGGCCCAGAGCAAGGAAATTTTGAGGAAGGTTGGGGAGGGCGAGAGCCTGGCGGAGGAGCGCCATGCGGTGCACCGGAGCGCCCTCGAGGAACAGTGGAAGATGATCCTAAACAAGGAGGCATTGGAGAAGAAGACCATCATTGAGAGGATGCTCGTCTTGGAAAAGGCTTTGAGGGAGGAGCACGAGAGCCGGGCTTACTCGGAGAGGATGCTGCGGGACTACGTGGAGCAGAAGAACGACGAGGTCGGCAAGACGATGGAGGCCTCGAGGGCCGACGTCAGGGAGAACATCGACTACTTGAGGAAGCAGCTGGTGGGGACTTTCCAGAGGATGGAGGGGATGATGCAAGAGACGGAACAGTCCACCGCCGGCAAGGTGAAGGAGCTGGAGAGCGTAGTCAAGCTCGAGGTCCAGGCCAGGATGAAGGCGATCAGGAAGCTGAATGGGATCTGGAACGAGAGCTTCCAGGAGGTCAACAAGATCGACTCGAGGCTACTGAACTTGGAGGGCGCAGTCAGGGAGGTGGAGAGCAGCGTGACAGACATCGTGGTTGGCGAGGTCGCAGACAACCTGCTCGAGACAAGCGTGCAGGAGCTACACTTTGAGGACATGGAGAGGAGGGTGGCGGAGATGGGCGACAAGGTGGTGAAGACGAAGGAGATGCTGATGCAGGAATTCGACGCAATCAAGGATCTCCAGGAGGTCTCCAAGCGAAGGCAGGATACCGCCATCGAGCAGGTCCGGTCGGAGGTGACCCTGAAGCAGACCACGGCGGCGCTCCGGTTTGACGAGCTCAGGGCACAAGTGCAGGAGCTGAAGACGCTGGACCCTACCAAGGACTTGAAGGAGCGAGTGAGCGAGATCGAGAAGCACGGGCAGAGGATGGCCGAGCTGAACGAGCAGATGAGGGCACTGGGCGTGAAGGTGGAGGAGTGCAACGACCTGACGCGGACGAGCCACCAGAATGTGGAAGACATGGACGACAGGGTCGAGAAGGCCTCAGCAAAGGTGCTGGACCTGCGATCAAAGCTCCTGGGCGAGTTCGACGCGCTCAAGGACCTGCAGGAGGTTTCAAAGAGAAGGCAGGAGAACGCCATCGACCAGATAAGGTCGGAGCACACTCTGAACAAGGTGAACACACAGCTGAAGATCGAACAGATGCAAGCCACGCTCAAGGAGGTCGGGGAGAGGATCGACGAGCTGGTGAGCGGCGGGGTGGAGTTTGGCCCAGATGTGGAGGACGGAGATGGGGAGGCCAAGGAGGAGCCTCAGGGTGGCGCCCCGAGCACTCAGGAGATCGACGAGATGGCGAGGGAGCGCCTAGAGGAGATGGAGAGGGCTGCCATCGAGTCAGAGGACGAGGAGGACGACGAGGGCGAGGAGGAGGGGCTGGAGGATGCGCCGCCGCCGCAGTCAGAGGGGGATGACGACCGTTTACAAAGTGGTGACTTCTCTGCCGAGGGGGCGCCGGCAGTGGAGGGGCCAGAGGATGTAGAAGGGGAGGAGCCCCAAGCGAGCGCGGAGGAAGAGCCGTCAGCTCCCGAGCCGTGAAAGACGTTTAAAAATTTCCTGCGTCAGTAACGTCTATTCTTGTCGTAGAAATTGTTAAACAAAAACGCCCTCTTAGTGCACCATGGTGTGGATCGCGTTATTGATCTGCGTGGTCTTGCACCGCAGGGACTCGTGGATCCAGGTCTTAAAGACCATCCCGGCGTCGTCGTCGTCCTCGTCCAGCAGGAAGGACTCCTTGAGGTATCCGATGTCCTCCGCGGTCTGCAGCTCGGGGATGCCGCAGGAGATCATCAGCTGGAACAAGTTGATGAAAAGACTTGCCTCCTTGCGAAGGATGTTGAAGGCCTGGACGCAAAGGTCCTCGAATTGCCTGAACCCGGGGCTGCTCTCACCGCCCATGACGTAGGCAAAGTCCGGGGTGAGCACGAACCTGGCCCTCTCTCGCTTGAAGCCAAACTTGGACTTGAAGTTTCCCAAAAAGTGCCCAAAATCGATGTGGAACAAGGAGCCGTCCCTCTTGAGCATGATGTTGTCGTTGTGCCTGTCCCCGATCCCCAAAACGCACGTCGCCACGCAGTACCCGGCGCACGACCTGGTGAAGTTGTCCACGGCCTTCTTGTATTCCTCCTCCGTCGGGTTGCAGTCCTTGAGCCAGTTGGCGATGGGGTCCTCCCTGAAGTTGGCGGCGACCCCGCCGGCGCCCTTCATGATCCCACTGGTCGTCTCCGCGTTCATCACCACCTCGATCATCCCGATCTCGTTCCCTGTCGAGACGCAGTCGTACACGTTCATGCACAGGTCCAGGTGGTTCCTCTTCCACAGCTTGTCCATGATTCGCATCATCTGCAGGGTCAGCATGTCTTGCCTCAGGTCGTCTCCCGCCTTGAAGATGATATACACCGGCTTGCCGACCGGGTCGGCGTTGTTGTTCACCAGCCACAACGGCAGCTTCTTGCTGTCCATGTACTTGCACTTCTCAACCTTGAGGTTGCCACAAACCACGCGAGGGTTGAGCGGGAGCGAGAAGGAGGAGGGCAAGATGACATCGTGCAGCCTGCTCCTCAGGACCTTGAGCCTCTCCTCGGCCCCCTTGACGAGCTTGATGTCCTCGGCGACCGAGACGAAGGCCTGCTGAGCCGAGTTCTGGCTCTTGAGCGTCGACCTCATTGGGCCGCAGAGCATCAGGTAGGAGGACAGCAAGATCCCGTACCTCTCTCTGACGTCAGGCAAGTGCATCTCGCTCTTCATGTGCCAAAAGACAAAGTGGCCGATGGTGGTGCTCTCGAGCGCCTTCTCCAGCAAAAACTTGCCGACCGGGGAGGCGTGGTAGGGCTCGTGCTTCACGACCTGCACGAGCTTTAGTGTTGGAAAGGTTCATTTTTTGTGAGGGGGAGGGACAGGTCAGTTTTCCACGCGCTCTTGAGGATCAAAAAGTCGATTCGTTCTGGGGAGGGACCAGGGTTCGATTCTCACCTGAAGCACGTATTCCTTGAGGTCGTTCTCGTCGATGGACCTTAACAGCTCCACCGCGTACTCCCTGACGCAGCGGTCCGCGAACTTGGGCCCCAGGAGTTCCAGTGCGGCCTCAGGCGTGAGCTTCTCCCAAATCTTGAGCAGTCGGTGGGTCTCCCACACGGCCTCCCTCCTGTTCCACGGAACGGAAAGCAGGTACTTGGGCAGGGCGTTAGGGGACTTCACGAGCTGCTCGCGGTGCGACCACACCAGGAGGCGGTGGACCTTGTTTGGCACGGTGAGTGGGTCCGCCGATACGATCTCCTCAATAAGGTCCTTGTCGTTATCGTTCTGGTACACCAGGTTGGCGGCGTCCACCGTGGCCTTCCTCGCCGCGATCCTGTCCAGGTTCATCGCCACGTCATCAAAATCCTTGTGCTGACTCGCCGCGAGCTTGGTGGCCTGCTCCAGGCTCTTACCCGTGGGGTCCTGGTCCGGAAAGATCACGGGGACGTTGAACTTTTCCAGCTCGATGAAGACGACCCCCGGGCAGAAGGGCTCCCTCGTGATGTTGTCCGGGATGGCGCCAATGGGATTGGCCGGCCCCTCGGGCCACAGGTTGAGCCCAACAAGGCCGGTCTTCATGACGCCATCGAATCCAAAGACGTGCATGGAGACCCACCCCACCGGGACGGCCTTCCTCTGGCGCCTGGGGGTCTGCGGCTGATCCCTCTCGCTCCCTTGGTCGTCCGACACGTCAGCGTACAACGTGATGCACACCCTGGATTCCCTGGGGAGGTCCGCGATGTTGATGGAGAACTCCAGCACCTCGTTCCAGATAGCGCAGGTGGTGAAGTCGATCGAAGAGGTGTCCTGCTCGCCCTCGAAGCAGAGCGCCTCCGAGCCAAAGTAGAGGCCGACGCTCGCGAAGAGGCGCATCTTGGACGGGTCCGCGGCTCCCTTGGGGCCAAACTTCTTGTCGGGGTATTCCTGAAGGTTGAGCCCGCAAACCTCGACCACCCGAATCCTGACCGGGATCTGGATGTCCCACACGCAGATGGAGCTCCAGTCGTTCAGGTCGACGGCCAACGCGCCGGCGCGGACGGTCTCCGCGTAGTCCAACAGCAACGAGGACTCTGGCTCCCCTTCCCGCTCCCTCTCCCCCTTATCCTTGTACGTCAACGGGTTGAGCGGCTCGATCTCGGCCTTCTTGCTCGCTTCGAGCTTCTCCAGCCGCACGTCGATCGCCGTGCCTCCCTCCACCGCGTTCGAGACACACTCGTAGTCCCCCATCCTCAAGTCGTGGTCGCCATCCCTCGCGATGAAGTAGGCCGCCCTCCCAACCACCTTGAGGCAGTAGTTGTCCGCAGAGTCCTCGGTGGTCTTGCCCGTCGCGCTGGTGTCCGCTGCCTTATACGCCGCGAACACGCGCTTCTTAAACTCCGTGACGGTCTCCTCCACAGAGCAAGACAAGTTGAGCGACATGGTCTCCACCGGAAAGAAACACCGGCATACGATGTCGCTCTTGGAGTTCAGGTCTTTGAGCGAGGTCCACGCGCCCTTGGTGTGCTCCGCCGGGATCTGTATCCTATCCGGCACCGATACCAGGTCTGTGAGTTCCCTGTAGAAGCTCACGGCGTTCCTGGTCTCCGCGGACTCCAGGTGAATCCTGTACCCCAAGATTTGGTTCACCTCTTTCGTAATCTCCTCCGCCAAGTTGTGCCTCTTCTTCAAGTTGATCTCGAGATCCCATCGCAAGAAGGACACCCTACCGTACGCTGAGCCGCTCCTGAGGTGCTCCCAGCACTCCAAGTCGCAAAGGCAGTCGTCCTCGTCCCACACCTTGTCTTAAGCGCTGGTGTCGTCCTCCACGGTGAGCAAAAGCCTCTGCTCGGCGTCCTTGTCGAGGCCGGACTCCTCCGAGAGCCCCCAGTCCGCCATCAGCTTCGTGACGCGCTGCTTGACCTGCTTGCCCGTCATGCACCCCACGCAGTCCAAAGTAATTGTCGCACAGCCCGGGATGTGGAACCCGAGCGCGACGTTGAGTAGTTGAGGGGACTTGGCAACCGTGCCCCTCGACGCGAGCATTGCCTCCTGAACCTGCTGAATTGCGTTGAACCAGGACTGAGCCTCCTCTATGGACTCTGCCTTGAGGTAGAAGGTTCGAAAGTCACTTCCTTTTTTCTGGTTGTTCACCCCAATGTGGATTCTGTTGTCGCTGGCCAGGGCGAGCGCTTCGATACACGCTAGCTGTATGCTTCCCTTGGGAGGAATATTGGCCTTAAAAGCGTCCTCGCTGGCGAAGTACTTGATCATATTGCCATACAACACGAAAAACCTAATCTGCCAGATCTTGATGCCCTTCACTCCTTTCGGAGACTTCTTCCGTAACACACCCTGCTTTACTACGTGCTCGGAACCGTAGACTTGCACCACGTGCTGAACTAAGTTGTCCTGGTTGGAGTACCTCGATAGGACGGACCCGGAGGGCGAGGTGCGCGTCCTGGCGCCGCCATCGAACATGTCGGACTCCATGGCGACACGTGGAGGCGCTCCTTCTCCGCGCTACCCTCGCTCGCTTCACTGCTTCAATGAATGCTCTCTTGTCTCGTCTCTTCTCTCTCGTCTCCAGTTGGCTTGAACTGGAGCTTCCAAAGATTTTAGGGACTTTTTTTTGCCCTCCTTTTTTCAGAAATCTTGTCGGAAATGTTTGAGATCTCCGGAGAGGTGAAAGGAGGAGGAGAGCCACAAAACCAGCTCGGGAAGGGGGGCAGTGGGCAGGGTAAAGGAGACGCCAGCGCACGAGCGCGCGCTGAGGGTTTCCAGGACCCCCCTCGGACCTCTCGCTCGCTCGCCAGAACTAGCATAAGCCTTCGGGGGTCTGGGACCAGCCTCGTCGCTGGAAGCGCGCGACAAAAAGAGCAAAGATGCCTGTCATAACAACAACATAACATGGTGAAGAGAACGAGGCTCGGAGTGGGAGGTTATGGGGTTGGGTGCGCGGGACCTGAAAGTGCGCTCCATCGGGCGGGAGGGAGGACGAGAGGACATCGTCGTCGTCGTCGTCGTCGTCGTCGTCGTGAAGAGCCTGGAAGCGATACTCATGTAGAACTCCTCCTGGTCCCGCAAGTCGTCTCCGAAACGGTGGAGGAGCCAGTCACAGCAACAACTCGTTCTTCTATTTCAGTTGTTGATGACAATCAAGCACATCATGGTGTGGGTTCCGAGAAGTTCTGGGCATCAGAATCCACATCGCGGTCGACGATGGAGCCCGCGAACGCGTACGACCCTATCGAACTGGACGCATACTATGCGTCGAAGCCCTTGTTGGTAGCAGGTCGGGTCGGGGAGGTCGCCTCGGCCTTAGCGAGGGCTTTGGGTGCCGCCGCCGCGCACCGGGGCGACAGGCGGCGGCAGTTTGCGGCGTACCGGGAGATCATCGAGTCACTGGGACCCGCCTTTGTCAAGGTGGCCCAGACGCTGTCCACCCGCCCGGACCTGATCGGCGAGGAGCTGGCGTCCGAGCTCCGAGAGTTTCAAGATCGGGCGGCCGCCTTTGCCACGCCCGTGGCCTTCAGAATAATCGAGGAAGAATTGGGCAGGCCAGTCTCTGAGGTCTTCCAGTCGATTGGGGACAAACCCATCGCGGCGGCCTCGCTGGGGCAGGTCTACAGGGCCACCTTGGCGGGCGAGGAGGGCGCTGACGTCGCGGTGAAGGTGCAGAGGCCCGGCGTTCTGGCCAAGATCGCCGTCGACGTCTTCCTGCTGAGGCAGTTGCTCCAGGCGGTCAAAGTATTGGCGGGAATGACCCGAGACTTGCGGCTGATTGCGGACGAGGTGGCGGTGGGTCTCTACGGCGAGCTGGACTACCGCGTGGAGGCGGAAAACTCTCGTGTTTTCGCGAGGGCCCACGAAGGGCTCGACTTCATCGTCGTGCCGGAGCCCGTGCGAGAGCTCACCACGGAGAGGGTCCTGGTGACAGAGTGGGTGGAGGGAAAGTCCCCGGCGGACCTGTTTCGAGAATTGAACCAACGACCCTGCGACGGTGGAGGCGACGGCGCAGCTGCGAAGCTCAGAAAGCTCGTGGACATGGGCGTGTCGTGCTCCCTGAGCCAACTGCTGACAACGGGGGTGATGCACGCGGACCCCCACCCCGGCAACCTGATCTACACGCCAGACGGCAGGCTGGCTTACGTTGATTTTGGCCTCCTGACCCGCGTGGAACCAAGGCACCGCGGGGGGATGCTCGACTCGATCGTGCACATGTCCTCCGGGGACTGGAACGGGTTCGTTCGGGACCTGGACCGTCTGGAGCTGCTCAAACCGACGGTCAGGAGGAACGAGCTCGAGGCAGACTTGGCCAAGATGATGGGAAAGTCGTCCTTCAAAGACTTTTCCAAGCTCCTGCAGGTCATGGCCAAGCTCGGCGTGAGGTACAAGTTCACGCTGCCTCCTTTTTACGTCCTGGTGGTACGTAGCCTCGCAACGCTGGAGGGCATCGCGCTCCAGGTGGACCCGGACTTTAAGATTGTCAGCGCGGCGCGGGGCATTCTGATGAGAGATACCCTATCGTCGTCAGAGGGGCTAGGCACGGCGGCGGGCAAAACGCTTCTTGGGGCCGCAGCCAGGAGCCCAATGTCCGCGCTTCGCCTGGCCCTCGCGGCCTTGGCGTCCTTCTTCCGCAGTTG
>Ga0160423_10001458_pt1 | contig 19766 bp, 26 predicted proteins | sample CRUFie14St8metaG_FD_108191 | JGI IMG/M metagenome (GOLD analysis project Ga0160423, IMG submission 108191) | Marine microbial communities from the Costa Rica Dome - CRUD Field 142mm St8 metaG | ecosystem: Environmental > Aquatic > Marine > Oceanic > Photic zone | place: Costa Rica: the Eastern... | reverse complement strand
GTTAATTTTGTATTACGAAATACGACTTTTACTCCAAATTTTTTCGCATAATTGCGAATACCTCCCTGTAATGTGGGGGCAGACCATAATATTAAATCACTCATACTGGACGGCGTATGCTCTCCTTTCGGTTCTTTCTTATGACGATTTAGATAATTTTTTTTGACTTGCTCTCTTTTGTCTTTTTCAGGTTCATAGAACTTTGAAGATTTATCATTCATCAAAGTAAAATCTCTGTGTGCTGACGAACCGAAATGATGAATATGATTATGTGACGGCATCACCATTACAAATTTTTTTTCAGGTCTGTTACTGCGAAATAGGTAATATGTATCCTTCATATATATAAACCAATATTTATTTTTTATTATGTTATATAAATGGACGAAGACGATACAGCAACTCCGCCCGACGGTAGTGGCGGAGGGGGACGAAGAATAGTTAATCACACCGCAATACGTAGAAGTTATTTGGAAAGGAGAATACAACAAATAAATAATGAGATTGATAGGTTGGAACAGCAACAAGGGAACGTCGGTGATAATCCACAATTAGACGCACAAATTAGGAACTTATACGACCAGCATAGAGATATTGTAAATGAAATGGATATTGGAAGCGGTTTTGACGCATACGACCCCGACGCAATAGAAAATACAGACGATGTATTACCGCCACCGCCACCTCCACCACCACCACCACCGCCACCACCGAACGCTAATTTTGTTGAATAATTATATGTAAATCTCAATAAAAAACTCTTCGGGGTCTTCTATTTCCATTTATTATATTATAATAATATATAATGTTTCAAAAAGATTTGGACTTTGGATTTAAAGCAGAAGATGATTTATTTAGTAAAATAAAAGACAAATATGGAGAGAATATCTGTAAAACCGAGAAGAATTGTCGGGTGGATTACAGCGACGATGATGTATTGATAGAATTAAAATCCCGTAGAAATACTTACAATAAATATCCAACTACGATGATTTCTAAATCTAAAATAGACTATATGATGAAAAGTGGTAAGAAATCTATTTGCCTATTTAATTTTTTAGACGGCGTAAAAGAGATAGAAATAACTCCCGAAATAATATCGCAATTTGAACTGAAAAAAGGTGGGAGATTTGATAGAGGAAGACCTGAATTGAACCAATATTATTACATACCGATAGAACTTTTGAAAGATTTTTGAATATAATATTTTCGGTAAAATAAAAAATATTATATAAGTATTCAATAATTCAATAATCCAAAAATCCAATTTTTGCCCCCTGTTTTAATAAACCCCCTATAATATACCTACCCCGACACTTTGTTATTTTAGGGGGCAAAATTTGGATTTTTGGATTTTTTGGGTTTTTACTCTTCGTCGCTATTTTCCCCCAATAGGCAGTTAGGCGGTTTTTTTCTCCAATTTATTAATACACTATTTTTACTTATAATTTTTTCACCATTTTCGTATTTTTGGTATTTTTCAACAAAGTATTTCTTCATTTCATTATTTTCCAAAATATTACTCTGTTTAAAGTTCTTCATATTTGCTTTACGTTTATTTGCTTTACTCATATTACTATATAAGTCACTATCTTTCCACTCATTATAAACATCTTTAATTTGGACGAAATCAAAGGGAGTAGGGTTTTCAACTTTGATATAATTATCTTTGAACCAGTTATACATATCATCATTATCCAATAAATATTCTTTCGCACTATCTCGTGCCTTATCACAAATATATAAACCATCAACATCATAATCTAACAAATATTTAAAGAATGCGTGTTTATGCTCCTCTTTCCACCATTCTTTTTTATATAGAGCATTACCTTTTCTCGCATTTGGATTATTTTGTAACATATATTCACTATCTGTAAAGAATACGGGGAAATCCACTTTTACAAGTCGGGATACAACCGCATCGTCAATACGTCCTTGAAACGCAATCATTTTATTTAATTCCATCACCAAAGTCATATTCAATATTACAGGCATTTTACCATCTTGGTATAAACCCCGAGCATCAATCCGCTCATCGCCCGTAAGACGTTTCATATTTCCTGCTTTAATAACCTCATCATCATTCGGTTCGTTAGAAACAACCCATCTTTTTTTATGTAAATTATTAACTTCGGCATTTGCTCCACTTTTGATTTTTTCAGTAAGAACCGCCATATTGAGTTTTTGTCCGTAGTTTCCAACACATTCCATCATCAGTTCATTCAACAAACCCTTACCATTTCTCCCCCCACCATTCGCCATAAATAGTTTTTCTTGACGTTCGCCACTCAATCCAGTTCGTAAAATGGAGATATATGTTTTTCTCATTTCTTCATCAGGGAATATATCAATAAATATTTTCTCAATTAATTTTACCTGTTCTTCGCTTGGTTCTTCGTAATCATATCCAGTTCTCATCGTAATATAATCATCTTTTTTTACATCGTATTCTTCTCGGGTATTTAGGTCAAAAGCAATATTATTAAAGCATATAACGTGAGGAGTTTTCGCATCAAACTTAATATTTTTTTGGTTACTCATCAAACATATTTTCATCTGTTCCAAAACAGATTTTAATTTTGAACTGCTTGAAATAGTGCTAATTGTTTTCCCGACATCGGCGATTTCTGCTTGTTTTATTTTAATTTTTTCTGCCTCTGCCGTCCCGTCCAGTAATATCATCTCTGCGTATAGTTTTTTGATATAAGCGTCACATAAACCTATAATTTGTTTTTGAATAATATTTTGAACCATTTTATCATCACATCTCCAAAATCCTTTGGAATAGATAAATAGTTCTGTTGCTTCTGTAAATATAATATCATCTCCCAAAAGTTCAATCGCCACTTCGGCAAAACCCAAATCTGTTCTATTTTTAACAAACTCAACTTTGGATTTATTTTCCAAAATCTTTTTTTGAATATATTTATTGTATTTTTCAGGACTGCTTTTTTTGGCGTAATGATTAATAGTTCCCTGTGTAAGTGTAATAACGTCAGGTGGATTATCATAAATATTATCAAATCCTTCGTCATCGTATTTATGACTTTTTTGTGAATAAAACGAGCATATTTTTCTGCTGTAACCTTCATTCATCATCGCCCAAACTAATTTAGTCCAAGTCTTGTAATCGTCCCAGTATTCAATATTAATCATATCCAAAACTTCATCAGTTTCCTCTTTTGTTGTATTTTCTTTTTTTTCTTTCACAACTTTTAGTTTTTTCTTTGGTTTTTCCTTTTTTTCAATATCGCAAGTATTTATATAATCCATTATAAATTGTGTTGCGGGGTCATCGTCAGTCACAACTTTAAATGGAAATTGCGTATAAAATGCTCTTGGTTTCCCCTTTTTACCGCTTCTCTTACAAATAGTCGTAGTTGGGGGAATGACTTGATTGTGGTAAATAAGTAATTCAAGACCGCAATCATCACGGCAAATTTTATCTTTTCCAATAGATTTTAGTTTTTCTCCAAGAAGTGGAGCATCTGTATAATCAATCAATATATTTGTATTACCGCTTGTGCTGGAAGAGAACATACCGACTTCATCACCGACAGCATCTCTATATTCGTCAAACAATTTAAGAGTTTCATAGCAGTCAAAGTATTCTCCGTCTATTTTTTTACAGCAGTCAAAGTCAAGAGAACATATAAGTTTTTTATTTCCTTGTTCGCCTAAACGAATACCGAACCCGAGAGTATATGGTTTTTCGTAATTCATTTTTGCGACAAGAGCATCGTGAGGCATCTTTTCCCACTCTCTAATACCTATTGCTCGGCGGTCAATCGGTGCTTTCGCACCATAAGTTTTACCATTTACCTTTACATCAGTAGTGCGAACATTCATAATCGTATAACCATCTTCTGCGAGTTTCTTGGGGGTAGTCATCTTACTTGCTATACAGTCATCGTCGCAATCAGTTTCAATTTTTTCTAAAATCACGTTTTTCGGGTTCGGGGTCATTTTATACTATACAGAGAAAATAATTTTCTAAATCAATTTTTTAATTAATTGTTTTTGAAAATTATTTTCCTAAATCTCCTAAATAATTTAAGGCAATATCACATTTCGCTAAATATCTTCTCCACCTAATTTCAAGAAGTTCTCGTTCAAAATATTTTTTGAGATTGAGTGCGTCTAAAATCCAAAGATGAGAATTACCAATAGCGAAATCTGTATCGTCGCACCATAATTCGTTTAACGTATTTAATTCTTTAATATAGGGATATGTAGGTCGGGCATACATTATTATATTATTTTGTAATTGTAGTTCAAGTTTATTCATATATATACTACAAATATTTATTCAACGAATGCTTTGGCGACACCCGCTGGATTACGGGCAACCGCCGCTTTACCCGCCCTCATAAGTTGTTTTCCGCCTCTTTTGACTGCCTTACCGCCTTTAATACCCTGTTTTGTTGCCTGTTTCCCGCTTTTATATGCTTTGGCGGCGAATTTTTCCGCTTCGGCGATATTACCTTTTTTCGCCGCCTTTTTTGCCTTCTTGACTTGTCTTGCCGCCCTTTTACCTTTATGACCCGCTCGTCCTCCGTGCGTAACCGCTTTTTCAACGTTTCGTAAAAAATTAACCATCTTATAAAATATATAAATATTATTTTGGTTTTTCTTTTTCATTTTTGTCTTCTTCTTCAAACTCCAACTTATTAAAGTTTCTGTAAAACTCAAAATCAGCACCATTACGTAATGACGCATCAATCATTAAAAAATCGTATCGTCCCTGATACGCAACCTTCATAATTTCGTCTGCTTCTTTTTTCGGCATCAGCATATATTCTTCTTGAATTGTATTTATTTCTCTGTTAGTTTTTGGTTTGAATAAAATTATCATAGAAGCATTTGACCGCAGTGATGGTGCTAAATCAGTGACTTTGTGTCCCACTATCCATACCGATAGATTTTTATGACGGCGATTTTTAATAGTTTGGTTCAGTATTTTCTCATTATCTCGGGAGCGTAATTGTGAAGAAACGTCGTCTAAAATTAAAAGATTATGTTTATTATCTTCAACGGCATCTTCGCCTATATCTTCCAATAGGTCAAATACTTCGTGATTTAATTCTGTAAATTTTTGGTCGTCACTAATTTTTTCCAACGGACTATCTTTGATTGTGTGGGCGGACGGAGAAACAAATATAACTTTATCAAACATTTTACGATACGACATTTTATGTTTTTTATCTTTCGTCATTTTATTAGACTTTAAAAGATTTACTAAAAGATTTGTCTTTCCTGAACCACTTGCTCCCGAGATAATCATAAAATGTGATGTATTAATAAGAGGGGGTGCGATGCTACGACCTTTTTTATCTTTGATACATTTGTCGCATTCCATCGCCACTTTTTGGACTTGTAAATCTTTATTAGGTATTTCGGTAATTTTCATTTATAATATAATAAGAGAATTAAATTACACAAATAGCATTTGTGGAACAGAAGGTTTTTCAGGAGTAGGTGGTGGTGGTGTCTGTGTTGGTGCGGGTTGTTTCTTTTCCCGTTTTTTGTATTGACGTTTAGGTTTTTGTTGCTGTGCTAAAAGTTCTTTATATTGTTTCATAGTGAGGGGTTTGTCGTCGGGGTCAATAGGGTCAGGAACAGATACAGGTTCTTCTACAATTTTGTCTTTTTTAACTTTTGTCTTTTTTACAGGTTCTTCTTTCTGTTCTGCTTTTGCTTTGCGTCTTGCTTCGGCAGCGTCCCTTAATCTTTGGTCGTTTGCTAATTGTTTCGCAGTTCTTTCTTTTTTGGGTTTAGTTAATTTAGGAGGAGGAGGGACTTCAACCTCTTCTTCGCTACTGGAACTATCTTCAATAACTTCAATAACTTCGTCGTTAAGTTTCTCAATCGGTTTTCTCACTATTTTTTTCTTCGGCATTATATATATATGGAAAATATAAAAAAGTTAGAAACACCCGAAGATTTTAATTTACTAAATAAACATATTGATAATATTGTAAATGATAAAGTGTATGATTGTGAGAGGGATTGGACGCAAGAAGAAATAGATTTATTTGTTAGTCAGTTTCAGGGATTTCAAGAACAGCAAGAAGAAGCGATTATTGATATGAATAAACTTGACCCTAATTATATCTCGCTTGAAGATTACAAAGAAAAGTTTTATGGTTTTGATGATGAAACTCTTAAATATATGGTGGAGTGTGAGAATAAAAAATTAGAAGACGCTCGTATTCCCCCTTTAATCGTCAGGAATGAAAATGTAACTTTAACGGATAGTTTATCTAACGTTATATATAATGGCGAGAAAAGTAGTTCAAAGGCAGAATGTAACACAGATAGTGAAAGTAGTATTGGGGGAGGAGTTGAAGAAGAAAAAGAGAAAGAGGAAGAAGAAGTCAGCGTCTAAACCTCGCTTTGCGTTAGATGTTGCTAAAAATCCTAAACCTTACGAAATCCCGTTATACTTCCCACCATTTCCAAGCGTAATAAATCATCAACCCAAAGTGGCGAAAGAAGTATTTAGAGTTGAAAATCTTTTACGAAATTATATGGGTGTAAATAATAGAGAATTACAAAGATTGGGAAATAATATGACGGCATATAGGCAGGAGGCACAGACCGCATTTAGACAAAATGTAGCATTTCCAAGAGCGACAGTAAATGTAGGTGATGATAGAATAACAGGAACAGATATAAGTGATATAGGTTCTGTTACATCATCTGTGCCTTCCGCCCACGACCCCGATAGTGATTTTACTCCTTCTGCTTCTTCTGTTTCTTCTGCTTCAAATTTATCTTTTGGACGAGCAGAAGGTTTAGTAGCAGATATGGAGAAAATTCTTGATGAGGGATTTCAGTCAGCAAGTGATATATCAGCACCACTCCCCGCAGGTTCGCCAACTGATGTTAGTGATTTTCCTGAAACTTCTGCGGGAGAAGAAACAATAATGAGAAAAGCGGGATTAGGTGCTGGAAGATTAACAGAACCTGATTATACGACAGATACAAGTGTTGGTTCAAAATCCGTTAGATTTAATCCTGTATTAGATGATTTTATGGATTTAACAAGTGGTGGAGAAAGTGATTTCGCCCCAAGAGCAACAAGACAGCAACGGGCAGCAAGACGCACCCGAGTATATGTAGATAATGCGATGAATAGAAGATTGGGAAGAGTTGGTAAGAGTTATTAGACAAAAAAATAAATATTTTATTTACATATTATAAATGGTAAATAAACTATTTATTGTGGTGATGTATAGCGACTTTAATCGTAACAGGATTGGATATGCTGGGTTATTTCCATCAAAGCAAGAAATCTTAAAACGTATTCCAATATTAAATTATAATGATTTAGTATTTAAACCTAAAAAATATAAAACGTGTAAAGCATTATTTGACTGTATAGAGGTTCAGGGAGAAAGTAAAATATTATTCAACTCGTATCATCTCTGCGACCATAAAAAAGTAAAATCCAAAAATCCAGTTTTTGCCCCCTGTTTTAAAAAACCCCTATAATATATCTAATCCCGACACTTTGTGATTTAGGGGGGCAAGATTTGGGTTTTTGGGTTATGAAGATACTTCCACTTCTTGCTTAACTTTTTGGTCTTGTTTCACAACTTCGGTGGGTGCTTTAATATTACTAACATCATATTCAGCAAGAAGGACATTAATTCCAGTTCCCCGATTAGAGGATATTTTGCGTAATAAATCGTAAGATGCGATTTGTTCGTTGGCGTGTTTGAGAACTGCTTTAATGATTTGTCCTTCGTTCAGTCCAAGAACAACGAATTTTTTTAAATAAGAGGCAATACTCGCAGGTGTGATATGCTCTCCATTTTTACGAGAAAATAATGGTTTTGTATCAGCATCTCCCAGCACTTGTTTAACCATATCAGCAAACTTTTTAACAGCAATAATATTTTTCTTTTGTCCGTATTTTTTCGCAGTCTTATAAACGTTGCGAATAAATATAACTTTATTACCATCTACGATAAGATGATTACGTTTTTCATCATAACTATCTTTTGGTTTAGAATGAAGGTCAGCAAGTGCGATGTCTTGATTACGTGTATTAATTTTAAACATTATGAAACTGGTAATATATTTACGTGGGTCAGTTTCTTTTTTCACAGCATCGCTAATCTGTTTATAAGTTGGTAGATTTTCTTGTAGATTTTTATTTTTATTTACTTGAATATCTCTCTTTCTCTCTTTTAATATTTTATCCAAAGCATCAAACTTTTCCTTATTACTATCGTAAGGAAAAAGTTTCTTGGCGATTACATATACACTATAAGCGGTTGAAGGATTTTCAACCTTTTCTATTTCTCCTAAAACTTTCTCAATAGGAACTTTCTTGATAGGTTTTCTTTTGTCTTTTAATTCTAAAATATTTCTCAATCTCATATACGATTGAGCGTAAGAAGTTGCTGTGGATTTTCCTAAATCTTTGATGATGCTCCTTTTTTCTTTTTCCATTATATATTATACTGATATATTATTTTAAATTAATTTATAAATCAGTTATTTAAATAAATTCCTAAATAAATTATTTCCCCCGAAATGCCCCCGAAAAGTGGAAAATTATGTTATTTTAATTAATTATATGACTTTTGTAGTCATTATTTAAATATAATTATAATTATATTAGTATAACTGCTTAATTTTTGTCGTTTTTATGATGTTATTTTAATTTATTATACGATAAATTATTTTTAAGTCGGCAAAATCTATAACGCCTTCAACACGAGGTCTGTATCGTGACCTCTACCCTGTAAATATTCTTCTCCCCTTCTTGCCTTCAACACATTTAGAATATATTTATATACTCTTGCTTTCGCCCACATCTCCTCACTCGTTACACCCGCACGAACAGAACTCGGGTTCGTATTATATGCTCCTACTCCCCTATTAAATACATCTTGAATTAATGATTTTTTTATTCCAAAATATTTCGCTAATGTTGGGATTTTTCTATCAGGAATATCCCCATATAACTTTTCAAACTTTATCGTATATTTACTCCTCCTCATATATATATATGAATGATAAAAAAATTACAACTCATAAACTTCTTGGAAGATTTTTTAAAGACAAATTACCACAAGAAATTACACATTATATCAGTAAGTTTGTTGGAAAATATTTTAAAATTAAAATACCTAAAAGATGGGTTCGCTTAAAACTACCAAGAGAGAAAAGACTTATTAGAATATTTTATTAACTTATATCTGTTTCAGCAATTCTCTCTATCTGTAAATTACAATAACATTCCATTTGACTATTTGTTAATTGGTCGTCAAAATTACGATTGTTTGTATCTAACTTTGTTCGCACCTGAATTGCTGTCCCACTTGAAATATAAATACAATCTTCAAAATTTATATTACCAAATGCTCCGTCGCTGGAATTACGAGTATATGAATATCCGTGAAAATTATAATTTTGATTTTGGAAATAATCCGTTGAACCTATCAGCAAATATACCGCAAATGCGAGGCGGTCATTATATCCATCTGTTACTGGATTAGCACCCACTCTTATTTTATAATATCCATTTTGAGAAATTGTTACGCTCCCGTTACTGTGACTGGAAAATGATGTTCCTGTTTCTCTAATTGAACTTGTCCCAACAAATCTATTACCATTACCAAACCTATTATTACTCATAGATGTTTTACCAAAATTATAAAACGCTTGTTGTGGTGTCCTGTATATGGAAGTATTCGCCGTAATTCCTGTTGATAATACTTTAAATACTTCTGTGATTACATCTGTGGTTACACCTGATGAACGAACATTTCTTATGCTAAATCTTACATCGTTATTATCGTCGTGGAAATCAAAAGCAAGATGTCCTGTATTCGTTCCACCAATATTTCTTAAATAAATCCAGTCATCTCTCACACCAGCATCGGGGGCAAACTTTATATATATATTTTCACGAGATGCGTCACTCGCCGCACTATCATTCCTTCCATTTGTAAATGTTGTTGAACCCATATCAAACGGGTCTAATATTAAACCTTGTTTTATATAACTATTACCACCATTAATATTATCACCAGTAAAATTAGTATTTCCTGTAACCTGTAATTTATAAGTATCTTGAAATGTTGAACCAAAATGAAATCGTCCATTATTATTCATCGTCATCGCCTCCGCCCGAGTGCTTCCGTCAGCAAAATTATAAAATGTTAGTCCCCCTATATTACTACCAGCATTTGTAACCACTCCCGCTATTTCTGCTAAATCGTTAGTAGAACCACTCAAAGTATTTTCAAATCGTAACTGTGCTTGTCTTTCGCTTGTTGAATTATTTTCTCCTCTTATTGTAATCGCCGCATTATTACCACTTGACGAATTTTTTACTATTAACTGGGCGGTAGAATTATTTTCTATTACTACTCGCTGGGGAATATCTACCTGTGCTGATGTATTTGAAAAATCTACTGATATTTCATTATTATTTATTGCTAATCCTCCACCCGATAATGCGGAGATAGTGTCTTGCTTTCCTTCTATTGCTGTCCTCACATTTGATATGCCGTTTATTTGTAATGTTCCACCAATTACCGCATTACCTGTTGTATTTGTATTTCCCTCTACCTGAACTTTATAATTATTTTGGACTGATGTTCCAAAAGTCCAATTTCCCGCACCTGATAAAAAAGCACCTTGCGTCCTTATTTGCGTTATTGGATAATAATAAAATCCTAATCCCCCAAAATTTAATGTGTGGTCTGTTACTTTTCCAACAATTTCGCCCATACTTCTCGTTCCTCCTAAATCATTATCGTAGTTAGAAAATAATAGTCTTGCTTGAAAGGAGGTTGTGCTTCCGTTCCTTGCTCCTCTCAATTCTAATTCCGCATCTTGTCCCGTGTTTGATGCGGGTTCAATTAATAGTTGTGGTGTATTATCATTTTCTATTCTTATTCGTTGCGGAAAATCAAAACGAGAATTACTATTTGTTAAATCTATACTGAACTCGTTACTCGCATTTACTGCTAATCCTCCATTTGCTTCTGCCGTATAGGTCGCACCACCACCTGTCGCACTTATTACACCAGTCGCACTTATTGTTATATTTGTCCCCCCATTATTTGCCTGTGTTAATATATCTTGTTTAGTTGCTATTTCATCTTTAATATTTGTTACTACTCCACCATCTACATAATTCATAGTTGCTCCTGTTATTGTCCCTGTTGTGGTAATATCTCCTGTTACGGAAGTGCCTTCAAATGTTACTGTATTATTTGTAATATCTATGCCGTTTCCTTCTGTTAGTGTGTCTTGTTTTCCTGTTATTGCCGAAGCATTCGCATCTATTTTGGTTTTAACGTCAGTAACTACTCCACCATCTAAATATTCTAAATTATTTGCTCTTACAAAACCTGATGTCGTTACATCTTGGGTTAGTGTTCCGTCAAATGATATTGTTGTGCCTGTTATATCTATTCCATCTCCTGTGGTTAGTGCGTCTTGCTTTCCCGCTATTGCTGATGTATTTGTCGCTATATTACCTGCGTTGGTAGATATATTACTTGTATTCGTCGCAATATTACCTGCGTTTGTAGATATATTACTTGTATTCGTCGCAATATTACTTGCGTTCGTTGCTACACCAGCAGTCGCCGCCTGTAACTCCGTATTTGTAATATTTGTTAATATAGCATTTGTTGCCTTAAATGTATCTACTTTTAGCGTTCCCACATCATCACTATTTCTTACATTTTTGGACTGAAAAGTATTTGTATTGAATAATGTTTTACTCATATAATATATACATATATTAAATGGAAGATGCGACAAAATATTCTTTGGAGGGTGCGTGTTCTTTCTTAATTATTATTATTGCCTACAAAATATACAGAATGAGATGTAATACTACCAGTAAATGCTGTGGAGAAAATATAGAAGCAGATTTTCATAATGCGGGAGTTGATGTGGAAGTATAACCCAAAAATCCAAATATTGCCCCCTGTTTTAACAAACCCTTATAATATACCCACCCCGAACACTTTGTGTTTTTAGGGGGCAATATTTGGATTATTGGGTTGTGAAGGATTTTCCTGTATATTTTCGTTCATCTGTAATATTGTATCATTTGATAAAGGTTCTCTTACACAATCCACTATTCCCCAACAAAACTTTATATTCTTACACCGTGACTGCTCTGCTGTTTTACAAAAAGATATTACAAATCCTATCACCATTCCACACAACGCTAATAATCCTGTTTCTGTTAAATTAACACAAGTCATATATATATAAGTTCCTCTATTAAATTTTCAGGAATTGTATGTCTTAAATCCAGTCGGTTCATTCCACTTTTATTTAAATATCTAAAACTGGGGTGCTTCCCATCTTTTACTAACCCACAATCTTTCTCACATTTTTTTAAAGACAAATTGGGAATATTATTCCAAATTCTCGTTCGCTTTCTTATACCAAATCCATATTTACAATAATCACAATCATTATAATTTATCCCTTCCATAAATTCTCTATTCTTTAACTTACCTGTTTGTGGATTTTCTATTATCCATATTTTAGGATTAAAATATTCAATTATTTCTAATGTTCTTTTTACAAGATTATCTGCGTGTGTTAAATCCTTATCTTTTTTTTCAGGACGACAATTATTCATAATACTATAATCATCACAAGGTGGAGATGCTGTAATAAGACAAAAATAATCTTTGGGGTATATTTTGTAATCCCATTTTAAAATATCTTCTGTAATTGTTGAACGCCCATCTATATCCAAACTTATTACATTATATCCTTTTTTTTTACTGACTTTTCCAAAACTTCCTGTTCCAGCAAATAATTCTAAATGGTTCATTTATTATTTCTTTTTATTTTTTTTATTCTTAATAGAACCATCGTGGAAGTGTGATATTAGATGTGCGTGTATCCCCTTTTCTGTAAATCTTTTTGCCCTGCCTATTGCCGTGCTTCCTTCTACTATATTTTGAAATAAAGATTTTCCTTTTGAGGGGTCGTGTTTTATGCTATGAGTTTTTAATTTACCAAACGGAACATTCGTCAAAAATCCTGCGGATACTGGGTCATTCTTAATACGGTGATGTTCTACTTTTTCTTCTAAATCTTTTTTGACTTTTTTGGAAACAGCACTATCGTTCGCAAAAACTGGGTGTGCCGCCGCATTAAATGTTTTCGCACTTGTTAATTTATCTTTCACTTTTTTTGACTTTGCTATGGTGTAATTAACTGAACCTCCACCTAAACTATGACCTGCTAAATGTAGTTGTTCGGGGTTTAATGCTTTTATTATATTATTTGTTTTATTTTTTCTTCGTTTCATTTTTGCGTCGTGTCCTCCTAATCCAACAGCAAACATTAAATCTGCCGTAACATCATTAAAATTTTTATTACGTCTATCCGTATCAACTTTCGTCCCTCTATGGGCGATAAAAACATTACTGGGGTCGTCCTTATGTTGATAGGTTGTTATTTCACTATTTGAATGTTTATCATTTACTACATATCCAGTCTGTTCCACCATTTTATTCGCATTTGCTACTCGGTCACCTTTTGATACACCTTTTTCCCCTAATTGATATGTTGCCTGTGCTAATAAAGCAGAATGCTCTTTGCTTACCATTATATAATATAAAATATTTTTTTGTAAAATTATTTTATATTATCTTTTTGTCTTTTTATACAGCGATAGACCAAGTAAGAGTATTGAGGTCAAGAGAGCAAAGAATAGTGTGTTCGCCGAAAACATCTACAACGTGGTCGTTTGTAGCAGCAGCAGCATATTCAAGGGTAAGTTGGACGACTTGTCCCACACAATTTACACCTGCTACTAAACCAAGCGAACTCTCGCCACCAGCGACCCTTTGACTTTCTAAATCAAGGTCAATTAAGAACGAACCAGTCGCACCCGAAGTATTACCAGCACCTTCCAAAATAGCAAAACCACCGTCGGCAGCGATTGAACTGTCGTGCGTCCAAGCACACAACGCCCTCTGTGAAATAAGTGCCTCCGCAAAAGGTTCAGCACCCGCACCAGTTGTGGTCGCAGCAACACCCAAATCCTGAACGTCACGCATAGGATACTTCACTCCTCCTATCGTCACGAAAAATCTATTGAGGCGAAGACGAGAGCGATTACCAATATGGTTATTCGCAGCGACCGCAGTTTGTCGTGTTTGTGCTACAAGAATACGATTAAGCGAACTCATACTAAAACCAAGAGTAGCAACAAGTGAAGTCGCAGTATTACTTAAACTTTCTTGGTGATGCTGGTAGGAAGGCATCGCAATTTTAAAAGAACCACCCGAATTTGCCGCCACCATCGCCATTACGTCACTTCCAAGTTCCAAATTATAAGTCACAAGGGCAACATCGGTAATAGTAACTTCGGCATCAGTCGCAGCACCAAGCAAAGACCTCGCAGAAGTATCAAGGATTAAACGGATACGAAGTCTGTCCCTACCAATAAGCGGGAAATATCTGTTCGCCATAAGCGGAGTAAGAACAAGCGGGAAACAAACTTGGCGACTGTTGTTATTTGTGTGGGTAATAGTAGCACCATCAAAATCGCCACCAGCACCGAAAAGACGCTGTCCCGCATTATTACGGAACGAAATAGAAGTATCAAGCGAAAGCATCATTTCGTATAGCGTATTCCAATTATCGCACGAGAAAAGTGTTTGACCGCCTAATTCAAGCACAATTTGCTTAATACAAGTAGGAAATCCGCCACCGTGAAATTTAATATCAGCACCATTACCATTATTAACAGTAAGTTTTACGTAAGACGACTGGAAATCGCAGAAAGTATTGTTAAGGTTCGCAGGAAGGTCAAAAATTATCTGCGAGTTCATAGTGTATGTTCCGTTGTTTGTAGGGATAATCTCATTTCTAATAGCACGAGAACTGGACGCTCGTGGAGGGACTTGGGAATAATTCAATCGCTGGGTTGAAGCACTCATTATATACTATTACAATATATAAAAAAAATATTCATTTTTATTTTTATATTTTGCTTAAAATGCTACTCCGTATTCTTGCTTTACTATATTTTTTTCCAATTCATCGGGATTTACATATTCAAACTTGATTGTTACGTGTCCTAAATCATTATTCGCCCCTCCGCTTGTAAATCCTATCGCTGTTCTTGTTTCGTCGTAAAAATATAATTGTATTTGAGTTGGTCTTGCTGGGGTCAATAATTTTATATTTTGGTGAGTTTGATATTCTGTTACATAGTTTCCACTATCATTAAAATTATGAGAGAAAGAACCAAGCATCGCTAAATCTTGTATTTTATTTTCAAAATCGTTTTTATCACTACAAATACCATTAAAACCTTTTTGCGTGTAAATCGCACAATCTGCGACATTTTTACTTAAATTAGCATCTACTACACTCATCAAACAGACATTTCCTCTATCTTTAAAATAGTAAGCATTATATGGAATATTCCAACAACATTTTCCATCATTCATATCACTTTCAGGGTGATTGTCCGCATCTTTAATAAATAGGGTTACATAATCGCATATTATGCTCGGGTCGTAGTCTTTCATTATATATTATTTATACATATTTTTTTAAAACGCTGATTTATATTCCTGTGAGTAAATTACGTTATTTAATCGTTCAGGATTAAAATATTCAAACTTGATTGTGATATGTCCCGCTTCATCTAACGGAGCAGAACTCATATCTAATGGTGTTTTATCTTCTTTAAAAAATTGTAATTTTACTTGTCGTGGTTTAGCGGGGGTCAATAGTTTTATAGTCTGTGGTGATTTATATTTTGTTTCAAAAGTTCCTATTCCTGAACTTGTAAAATTTGTGAAACTTCCTAAAACTGCTAAATCACTATTTATTTTATCTGCCGTCGCACTATCCACCTGCGACACCATACCATTAAAACCTTGTTGCGTCATAACTACAATATTTTCTCCCACATCTCGGGGAAGCATCGCATCAGCAATACTCATCAAACAGACGCTTCCTCTATCTTTGAAATAATATGCGGTATTAGGAATATTCCATACAAATAATCCATTTGCCGTATCGCTTCCAACTGTATCTGTTCCATCTTCTATAAAAAGGGTTACGTAATCGCAAATTATAGATGTGTCTTCCATATATTATATTATACTATAAAAAATATTACATTTTCTCTATTCCTTGTGCGATTGCTTGTGCCGCCGAACCCGCCGCCATAAGTTGAGGAGAACCGCTCATCGTCCCCGCTGCGAACGCCAATCGTCCGCCATTCTTCAAACCGAATAATCCTGCTTTTGCGTATTTAGCACCGAACTTTTGAAGTTTTTTTGTTTTCATACCGAAAATCGCCATATCTTATTATATAATTACGAAGGATTTTTTTTTTCTGCTTCTTTTATTTTTGAATATGTATCTCGTATTTCTCTTAACAAAGTATTTCTAAAAGCACTCTCTCTCTGCTTGACGTAATGGATTGTTAAAGTTATATTAAAGTTTGCTCCATTCAAATCTATCAGTTCTCCTTCTTGGTCTGTTAATTCTATATCAAGATGACCTATACTCTGCTCTGTAATTTGGTAATATAAAACTTCGGGTGGGACGAAAAATATATATCCTCCGTAATTTGTATTATTTACGATACTCGCTATTATATTATTTGTTCGTCCTCTACTATCTAAATTATTCATCGTAAGATTTCGTATGCGAATATATATATTTGTTGTTCCTCCCAAATCACAGATATTTATCGCAGTATAAGAACTTCCTGAACTTGTAGGCAATTGTCCTGTTAAACCCAGCGGTCGTTCCATCGTTGTTGAATTAATTACCGCTGGGTCGGTAAATGTAAATGTAAAAACATTATCAATATTATCAAAACTTACAGAACCGATTGCCGTAATTTGAGCGTTTATTGCTGTGACTAAATCTTCCGCACTATAATTACCAGCGGTTATTGTGTATTCTGTGCTGTTAATTGTTATTGTATTTTTTCCATCTACAATATTATACATACTATTCGGCATCGTAAGATTAGTTAAACCTATAATTAATCTATAACCTGCTGGTGCTGTGATTGCTTCCTGTAAGTAAAATATTTTTTCGGCATCACTTATTGAAACGACAGCATCGTTACTGTGGAGAAAAATAGATTGACTGCTTCTTTCTGTATCGTTTAAATGATGAGAAGGCATCTGTATATATATATTATATTATTTTATTGAAAGTGGATTAAATCTCTATTTTCGGGTTGAAAATACGGGTCAGCATTATCGTAGGTATATTGAAGGGGATTATTGATTTTCGGGTGGAAACCATATTCGTCTTGTTCGGGATATTTTTTTGGATTTACACCCTGTGTATTAAAAGGTTGTAAAGTTGGGTCGTATGCGTGAGGAAGCACACTTTCTAAATACAATTGTTCGCCATCTCCGCTTTCTTCATAATAAGATGGGTCGCTTGTTTCAAAAAAATCGGCATCTTCGTTAGTAGCATATTGTCCGTCAATTGTTTCACTCATTATATATATTTTGTATATTTATTTTTTACTTCTTTTTGGTTTTTTCTTCATACGAAAGAACTTACTATCTTTTATTGGGTGTGGGCGACGAACTGGGTGGTCTGCTCCTGCTGGTGTGTGATTGACCTTCACTAAATGCGGTAGTTTTACTGGTTTTTGAACGATTTTCATTATATATTAAAGAGAGAAAAAGACAAAAATTAGTTTCTATTTATTGGGGAGCGAATACCACCTAATCTCATATTTCTTTGTTCGTCCATTAATAAAGAATTTAAAGTGGTAGGTTGAAGAGTAAATCCTGCTCTTTGTTGGCGAAATCTTTGCTGGTCTTGTCGTAATTGTGTATTTTGTATAATTTTGTTTGTAGCAATCAGTTTTCTCATCGCTGTTTGTATAACATTTCCTACGAATTGTGTTGCTATTGGGTGTTCCGCTCCTTGAATTGTTTGATTTACATTTGTAAGTGTGGGTGTTTCTGTTGGTCGCTGGACTGGGTTAAACGACGCCATATATATTTATAGGTTATAATTTGTATGACGAAATCCTATTTTTATATTTTTATTGAATAACTCAAATAATCCAAAAATCCAAATTTTGCCCCCTAAAATCACAAAGTGGTCGGGTAGGTATATTATAAGGAGTTTGTTAAAACAGGGGGCAAAAACTGGATTTTTGGATTTTTTTGATTTAAAATAAAATTGAAAGTAAAATCCTCCAACATCTCTAACAGCATACGATGACGACTATCACCGATTTCTACACACAAAATGACGAGGCGTTTGCTCTTATCAGCAAAATAAGACTTCCCGAAGATTATAATCCAAAAAAAAAATATTATTTTGACGATTTGGTAATGAGTAATATTTTATCATTCATTCCCAAATATCCAAAAAAAGCAGAAAGATATGATAATTTTAGAGTTGGTGTATTTGAAGATTGTAACACTTGGAGGGAACGAAAAAATAAAAAAAGTTATTGTATTATTATTATTACCAAAATTACACCTAAAATGCTTCATTATACACTAATAGATTATTGGTGTAATCAAACAACAAAGAAAAGAAAAATTAAAGAATTGGAAGATGGAAGAGGGGATTTTGTGTATGATAGTGATTTTGAAGGTGATTTTAAAGCAATTGATTTAATACCTCTTCGCCAAAAAGAAACTTTGAATAAAGTTATTGATAAAAGTTGGTTTAGAAGTGACGACCCTAATGTGAGAGTTCCTTTGAGTGAAAAGATTATCAAAAATCTAAATTAAAATCAAACTCCTTACCATTCTTCGTCTTTGTAGCAAGTGCGTAATCACTAACTCGTTTCTCAAAAAAATTAGTCTTTCCCTCAATTGAAATACTTTCCATAAACTCAAATGGATTTCCTGTATTAAATATTTTTTTTATTTTCAATTGAGAGCATAAACGGTCTGCGACAAATTCAATATATTCACTCATCATTTTTTCATTCATTCCCAGTAATCGGCAGGGCAACGCCTCACAAATAAATCGCTTTTCGCATACAACCGCTTCTTTGATAATTTCTTTGATTTTTTCCAGACTTGGTTTTTTCTGTAATTTGTGATACAAACATACAGCAGTTTCTACGTGAAGTGCCTCGTCCCTTGAAATTAATTCGTTACTGAAAGTTAGACCATTCATCGCAACCCCTCGTTTTTTTAACCAATAAATAGCACAGAATGCCCCCGAAAATTGTATGCCTTCCACACAGGCAAACGCAACAAGGCGACTTCCGTATGACCTTTTCCTATCTCCTATCCACTTCATCGCCCAGTCTGCTTTTTCTTTTATCGCTGGGAAATTATGGACGGCATTAAATAACTTATCTTTTTCCTCCTTTTCTCTCACAATTGTATCTATCAAAAGTGAATAAGTTTCGCTGTGTATTTGCTCTATAAAAGTTTGTATGCTGTAACACGCTCTCGCCTCGCTTAATTTTACTTCTTCCATAAAACGTCCAACAATATTCTCCATTACAATACCGTCACTGGCGGCAAAAAATGCTAAAATACTTTTGATAAAATGTTGTTCGTTTTCGCTTAATTTTGCGAAAGCATCTCTATCTTTACTCATATCTATTTCGTCAGTCGTCCAAAAACAACCTAATTGTTTTTTATACAGAGCATATAAGTCTTGATGTTGAATAGGAAAAAAAGTGTGGCGGTTATTTTCTTCTAAAAGGATAGGTTCGGTCATCGTCAGTAAAAAATATTGAGATTTTTTTTTGAAATTATTTGAAGATTTTT
>Ga0160423_10001456_pt1 | contig 19769 bp, 16 predicted proteins | sample CRUFie14St8metaG_FD_108191 | JGI IMG/M metagenome (GOLD analysis project Ga0160423, IMG submission 108191) | Marine microbial communities from the Costa Rica Dome - CRUD Field 142mm St8 metaG | ecosystem: Environmental > Aquatic > Marine > Oceanic > Photic zone | place: Costa Rica: the Eastern... | reverse complement strand
GCACTACTAAAAGGACACGGTGAAAGATACCAACTTAAAAATTTGGTAAAATGCACAATGAATGACTTTAAATTAATGGAAAGTGCAGATGCTCCCCGACTATGGAAAATGGGTAAATTTGATGAAGTTGTTGAGTATTGTATGAAAGATACCCAGTTAGTATATGACCTTTGGAAATATGGTCAGGACAATGGATTTGTTAAAGGATTCTCTATTGAAAATGGAGAACACAAAGATTTGGAGGTGAATTGGTAATGACTGGTTGGGATTGGTTCGGATTAATCATTTTCGTCATCATTCTGATGCTTCTCTTCTTTGCCGCTTTTGGTGGAACTTCAATCACCGATGAAAGCGTTGAAGAATATATGAAGCGTCTTATGAGTGAAGATGCTAAAAAGTGATTAGATGGGTCTAAAACAGGCTTGCCCGTATTGTTCGGAAAAGACCGTAGCCAAACGGCTATACGGTTTTTATGTGGGTTCAACCGAACAAGTTAAATTGTGGGAATGCAGGGCTTGTTTAGGAATATGGTCAGAAAAAACATGAGGGGGGCTTCGGCCTCCCTCGCTTTTTTTTGGTTTTTTGAAAAGGGTAAATTTTAATTTCCCTTATTTCTTATTTTGTTCGGTTAAATCAGGAGATTAAGCCATACAACTGTAAAGCGTCAATTAATGCATCTAATTTATTTTCAAGAGCAGTTATCGCTGCTTGGGTGCTTGTGATTTCTGCGGCTGTTGGACTATTTGGAACATCAGGATTAATTACTGCCGCAGAAGAAATATTTCCGACATTCACCCTATCCACAGCAGTTGCTCCAAAGAAACCCATTTGTTTATTTCCTGTTGCACTATTGCTTGCTCTTGATAAAGAAAGAATTGCATCGCTCGCAGCGACCAGTTGCGTAGAAATATTTCCAAAAGCAATATCAAATTGACCACTATCTCTTTGTCCAATTTGCCAGATAGGGTTATCAATAGTAGAAGAATCGGCAGAATTTTCATTTTGAATTTGAACATGACCATATTTATTGATTCTAATATTGCCTTCGTTTCCTCTTAGTCTAAATGGAAACTGGTCGGTTAATTCTACAATGTCTAATCTATGTTGTGGAGCAGCAATTCCAATACCTACTCTATCATTTGCAGCATCTACTACTAAGGAATTAGTATCAACAATTAAATCCTTACCTGCGGCAATAGAGACATCTCCTGCTAAAGACAAATTTGCCGCTTGAACAGCATTAACAGCATCACTATCAGTATAAGCAGCAGTTTGAGCAACAAAAGACAATTGTCCTCCACCGTCTGTTTTTAGAACTTGATTAGCAGAGCCATCAGCAATAGGCCAGTTTAAACCATCAAGAACAATTTTACCTGAACCATTAGGTGTGATTCTAATATCACTATTTGTAGTAGAAGTTACAATATCAATTCCCTGACCAGCAGAACCAGAAGGAGCAGTAATTTTACCTTCTTCGGTATATGTTGAGCCGCCAGTATTTTGTGCAATACTTACAGAATTTTCTGCTTTCTTAAAGGTTAAATATTGAAAGTCAGGGTTAGTTGAAGCACCTTTATATGTCACTACTGCAATAATAATATCTTTTGTAGAATATTCGGGCACTTTGTCTACTGCGCTTGGAGAGCGAAAAACAATATTATTACTACTATCTACTACCAAAAGATGATAGCCATTAGCAGTAGTATAACCCATTGTTAAGTTTGTGACTCCACTAACCAAATGACCACCTGAAGAAATAATCTTACCATCTCTGCAAATCACTCCTCCGCTAACATTTACTTGCGTATATTGGTTTGCTCCAGCAGTTAGGTCAAATCCACTAATAACATAATTTTGTCCTAGTCCTAAAGAAAGGGCTTTAATAATTCCTGTATGGGGAAAGTCTACACCATCTTCAATTTGATTAGGCGTTCCTGTCGTGCTTTGTGCATAAAAGTTTGGATTACTTACCATATTACTCAACCTCCAACAAAATAAACAGTTCTAATGTTTCTGTTGTGGAAAATGGGCCAACTCCTTCAAAATTGGCTCTATATACTAATCTGCCAGCATTAAATAAACCGACTTCACGAATAACTTGGCCTTGAATAGCACTACCCGCTACTGATACCTTTACCTCAATAACATTTAATGTGGAGTTTGTAATCGTTAATGTGGTAGCGGCGGATAAAGGAACATCTAAATCGGTGGCTGTCGGGCTTGTGGAGTTTCCACCAAGCCCCACTTCTGCGGTATCAAAGAGGTTATCTTTGATATGTGTGGCAATTAATGTTTTTAATTCATCTGTAATCATGCTAAATCCTTCTCCACTAAGTCAGTAATGGTGATTGCTCCACCTGTAAAACCAAATTCACTATTTGTTGAAAAACCAAATTCTATGACGAAGCCAAGAGTCCTACTCGCCCCTGTTGCATCTCTCTTACGCACCAGTAATTTAAGTTCTTTGGTGTTGAGGGTGTCCAAGAAATTAAATGAGATTTCGTTTGTCTGCAATTCGCTGCTTCTTAGGGCTGCTTTTGTTTCTTTGCTTGAAATTAGTAGTTCCGAGAAAACATCGGAAAGGTCTTTACTATAACGGCCAAGTTGTAATCTAATGAAACCTGTAAGTTGATGTTCCATTTCTAATACAATATATTCACTCATCTCAATATTCTCTCTTGGAATAAATACATTTACAATATCACCTACCCTTAATTGACTTATTCCTTTACTTTGCATAGTAAAAGATAATTTTTGATTAAGACGAGAATGTATTCTTAAAAGTTTGGTGGCTCTCTTATCTACTTCTTCTTGCGTAAGTAGAGTATTTTCTACTACTTCTAGTGTTTTTCTTCCTCTCTTTTTGATTGAGCGTAAGTCTTTACGAATCGCTTTGTGTGTATCTCCATAAACAATAATTTCATTAAAGAAGTCAAAAAGAGTTGAAACTTTTTGAAAGTCGCTAATGAAGAAATCACCGCTATCATCAATTACAATATTTGTTCTTAATGAATCCTCATCCTCTGGGAAAATTTTGAATACATCATTCTCTTCAACCAGTTTCATTCCTTTTCTATCAAGAATATATCGGATTGCTGAATATAAATCTACTCCTTGATAATTGGGTGCTAAATACATTGGAGTATCAGTTGAAGATGTTGTAAATTCAATTTCTTCCTGCTCAAGTAATTCATTGATTAAATCTTCTCCTTCAAGACCCACGCTTACTGTTGAACCAATACAGGCTCTTGTTGCGTCTATTTTTAGTGTTTCTCTTGAAGAAACAACAAAAGTTTCCGAAACAGAAACTACCCCCTTCAAATCCATCTGTTCTGAAAGAATTAACTCATCATCTCCATTCACTTCTACACCTAATTTTTGACCATTTTTACCATCGCTAAAATATAAATTATAAGAGCCCTCTTGAAGAATACTTTCAAAAAACTTATCGTTATCTTTAATTACAACCCCAGTATCGGTGCTTTGTTTATCTAAGTCAATAGCAACGAACATGGATAAAATACCTTCATCATTTGTATCGGAAGTAGTCTCTAAGTCTTGAGTCTCTTTTAAAACATAACTTTCGTTAATATCATATACTTCGTCAGCATTTGACATCTTAGTAAATTTATGGCTCAATGTATTTAGTCTAATCGTCTCTGGGAAAAAATCATATGAAAAAGTTTCATTAGGTTGAAGAATCCTATAATTTGTGCTATTTGTTAATTGCACATCTGTAATTAAATGATGTTTGTTGATAAAAGTGGAATTGTCGTCCGTTTCATGCGAAATAACATAAATTAGTTCAGATGGTTGCATGTCATTCATAGTTCTATAAGTTAAGGATTTAGAAAAGGTAATCCCATCTCTTACTCCTGCTTCTGGAACTAAATAACAACCAGTTAAATCTACAAATCTTAGGAATGAGTTTTCATCATCACTTTCCGTAGTGTCAATTATAGCATGATGCACATTTCCATTAGAAGATGTAATAGTAGTATTTGAATCCAAGTTATCCGAAGCATCTAATCTAAGAATTGGTTTGAATACCATATATGCACCATCAACTGCTGTGCTTTCATAATTTGATACTTTTGTCGGTGTAGTATTAAAAGCAGTAAGGTCATCGTATTGTTTGAAATGTCTTTCCGAATTTACTTTCAAAACCATACCGTCATAATTGTCTGAACCTATCGTAACCATATTTGTGAATCTATCTATCCCATTAAAAGGATATGTGGTTGCGCCTACATGAACTGGATATTTGCCTCCATCTTCAATGCTAAATCTATCTAAAACTACTCCCCTCATATTTTTATATGTTCCTTCTTTTGATGAATTAACAAAATCAGCAATCATTTGTTGCATTCCGCCATTAGCAAGCGTTAAAACAGCACTATTTTTCAATATAGCAGGAAGAACAATTTCTGAATCTGTGGGAAGACCAGATTTATAGGCAGTTCCGTTTGGTGTAATAGCCGCTTTTAGAGGATGAATATCATTATCATCAATTAAATCAAAAGAATCTACTTTATTTCTTCCATTTAAATCTAAATTACCTAAAGTAACATGATATGCTCTAGTAGCATGAGAACCAGCGTTAGTTAAAAATCCAGCCGATTGTAATTCATATTCAGTTGTAGAAGTTTTAGAATCTACTAAACCAATAAACTGACCATTTTCGTCATGTATTCTATCTCCGTTGCTCAAATCAGGAGTAATTGCACCAGCAAATGTGATTGTTGTTCCCGAAATACCGCTAATGTTTGCAGATAGAAGATTTGCTGTAAAATTTTGATTAGGCGCATTAAGTTGTCTGTCTGCAAATTGTTTAATTGGTTTTTCAGGATTAACTAAGTTAAAGAACATATCATAACAGACCTCAGTAAGTCTCATCATACCAAACCTTTTAAGAGAAGAAACATCTTTATCTGAAGAAAAATTAAGAGTTTGAAAATTAGAATCTTTTAATTTTTTAATTTTTCCTGCACCAACAGAAACATCACCGATTTCTCTTCCATCGGTTAAAAATAAATTATAATTATTTAGTGTTTTGTTCCCATCAAATAGACTGTCTTTTCTTTTAGAAGAATATGGCAATAAATCAGAATTAACATACAAAAATAATCTTAATGCTGATTCATCTTGTGAAAAATATTTTCTATTGGAAAAGGTAGTTGAAATTGGTAAATAAGCACTTCTTTCATGGTCGTCATATATTCTAGAATCAGTAGAGTTTGAGCCAAATGTGCTAGTTTGTCCTCTATTTTCGGGAAAAAGTGTTCTATATGTAGTAATTGAGGCGGTGTCCCAAGAAACATAATTGTTAGACCCAGTATTCGGCCTAAGATGATATGCTCCCATTAATTGAGAAAGAGACGACGGATTCGGGTAGAATTTTCTAATTGGTATATAAAAAGAACCAAAAGTAAAAAATGTTCTTTCAGTATTTAAATCAAAATTACCAAAGGCACTAAAAGTTGGTTTATATAATGAACTTCCATATTTTCTAGTATAACTTGTAAAACCATTAGTATCTTCAATATCTAGTGGTAATGTTCCATAGGTGGTGTCAGAAAGGGGATGAATAGTAGAAATAATTTTTCCTCCCCAAAGGTGGGCAGAATTAACAGTAGCAATATTATGTGTTGGAATATTTGCAGTATATACTTTATCTCCTACTGTGAATATGAAGTTGGTTCTATCTAAAGTCACTTTAATTACAGTTGTTCCCGAAACACTCTCAATAACTAAATGACTCACTTTGCCTATAAATGTTTTTGAATCGCCTACAAAAAGAGGATTATCTTTCTTTAGATTATATGCTGATGAAGAATCAGTAATAAATAAATAATCCTTTTGATTGATAGTTGAAAAAGTTCCAGTAATAGTAGAAACAGTTGCTACTTCTGTAAAGGTATATTCATCTTTATTAAAATGATATTCTACATATCTTCCCAAAGTTATGGGCATATAAGGGGCTAATTCAATCTCTGTAATATTTTCTTTTGTAGCGGTTGAGACTACTTCAAAATCAATTAGAGTATTTACAGTATCAAATGTAGAAGAACCCGCACTTCCATGTTCGTCTTTCAAAAGGCATTGAAAGGCAGAGTCTTTAGAAACAGAAGAAGGTTTATTAATTGCATAACCTACTGCTCCTTCATTCGTATTTGCACTCGTTGAAACAAGCGTTTCATCTTCAGAACCAGTTGAAATAGTAATTTTGTTTCCTGAAGTAAAAATTAAACCTTTATTTGCTGCACCCGTTAGTGAGGTCGGTTTATCAGTAGCAAGATGAGAAGCACCGAGGGCTTTTGAAAGAACATAATTCTTTTCAGTATCAACATAGATTGTTTCCGAAACGGCTCTTGTTAATGCTTTTGTAAAATTAAGAGTTAAATGACTAGAACCTGTGCCTGAAGTAGAAGTGATTTCTCCAATATATCCAAAGGCTGTGAAAATTTTATCTCCTTGCTGTGGAATCACTTCAAAGGAAGAAGCAGCAATACCCGTTGCTAAGGTTTCTGCTCCTAAAGAAATACTTAGATTGTTAGAAATAATACGAACTAATTTATTATAAGGACTGTTTGTAGAATAAATAATATCTTCGCTAAACAAAGTATTTAAATTTACAACGGGAGAAAGTAATTTATTAAACTTATCTCTACCTTGTATCTCCATAATAGTTTGCCCGTTTTCTTTTTTGTTTTCAATATTTTCAACTTCACCGTTAAATCTTTCTATAAAAATTTGATATTGTCCCTTAGCAAAACTTAATGCATTGTAAGTATATGAATCATCATCAAATGACAAGGTGAGCAGACCCTTTGTGGCATCACAAGCGGTAATTGTAGCAAACCTTTCATTATGGTTTAATGATGTAAAAGCGACATACATCTTACTGAACCTGTTATTAAGTAATGAAATGTCAAGCATAAGTGTCTTATCTTTTGCGTTATATGCTCGTCTTTGGAGGGCGGAGTCGGTTGTTGGCGTTGTCGCCTTTGCGGTGAAAATGCCTTCATCCTCGGTTCTCACATACGGATTCACGCCGTCATTTTTCACACCGACTGTCTGCGTATTTCCCGACAAGACCCCTACGCCATTATAGATAAAAATCTTATTATCTACCTTAATTTCATCTCCATCGTTTAAAAAGTCTGATAATTCGTATTCCGTATTAAAGATTAAATTAGAACCTGAAATAGAATTAAGCGTTGCCTTTAATGAAAAGAAATCATTTAATTCTCCACGATGAATAAGATGCCTTACACGATAAGCATCAAATTCTTTAATTTTTCTTGGCATAATTCTACCATTATCAATGATAGATGTTTCTGCAAATCCACCCTTTCCATCAATTGATTCTGTATTAGTGTGGTCATATACATTGTAAAGAAGATTTGATTTAGTTGGTGAAAAGTCATAATGTAAATATCTTTTTGGCCCAGTATATCTCATATTTAAAAAAGTAGAGTCAATAGTATCTTCTGCTTCCCTTTTAGCATTAATATATTTACCACTATAATCTTCAGAATACACCGCAAGAGTGGAATTAAAGGAGGGATTGCCTTCATTTGATACAGAATTTGTAGCATCATCATCCAAATCTCGTAATTTATCAGTCATTGTAATACTATAACTGAACTTACTGTAATCAATAATTTTTTTACCAAAGTCCTGAACAGTTGTAAAAGGTAGGCTATCATCAGCCTTAGTTAATGTAGCACCATTAGCAGAAGAAGCATCATTTACTTCTCTAAGAACCATATATTTTGTATTGTGGTCTAGTTGATTTGGTTTATCTAATAAACTGTTATAAAAGTAAAATAGAGGCCTAGAAACGGGTAATCTTCTAACTAATTCGCCTTCAAAATTATTAGAAGAACTACCCAAATTATCGTCTTGTTTCATACCCATTGAAACAGCAACAACATCAGCATTTTTTGTCATTGTAAAAATGACAAATTTAGTGTCTTTTGGAATTTCATTTCCTAATCTCGGTTCAAATTCAAAAGCATCTCCGTATTCATCTTCGGTAAGCACTTCTGTAATTTTTGCTAAATGATGTTGTAATGGTTTATCGGAATACAAAAGAACAAAGTAATCATTAGCATTAAGGTCAGAAGTGCTTGGATTGAACCTAACACCAGTTGTAGTAAGAGAATCATAACACTTAATTCTGAATCCCTTTGTTGCATTTAAATTTTGGTTTTCTGTGATGGAACTGCCCGAAACCCAACCAGAAATAGAGACTGAAACTTCTCCATGTGTAGCAATAGCAGCATAAACACGGTGTCCAGTAGTAGCACTACCTAAAGAATCTATTAAATAAGGATTTGTAGGTGTATTGAAATTATCACCATCAATGTCAATACTCATTCATCTACCTCCTCAAATCGTAAATATAAAACAGTATTATTTAGATTAGGCATTAGATTATTAACTGCGCTAAATTCAGTTTTTCTAATATTCATAATACTTAACTCATGCAATTCTCCCATGAATTGTTTGTTCGTAGTGGCCGAGTTAGCCCCTGTTGAACCACTACCATTTGCACCGATATAAAAATCCTCTGCGGCCATTGTAAATGAATCTGTTTGAGTATGAGTTCCTGTTTTAACTACTTTTCCATTGAAAAATATCAAGACTTCTTTATTCTCATTATCCCATGAACAAGCAATATGATAAGTATTATTGATATAACTTGGTTCTTGAATGTGTTTAATATACAAAACATCTCCACTGTTGATAGCAACAGGAGAATCAGCAGATAAAGTAATAACACTACTTGTAAAAGAAGCGATTGTTCCTATTGAAACAAATTCAGTATCTTGCCTAATAAATAGTTCAGCATTATTAAAAAGCGTAGTATTTCCTGTGCTATAATTGACGGTTGTTCCCGAAGAACCACTACCAGCAACAGAATTTTTTCTGTATGCTAGTTTTCCATCTGTATTAAATCCTTCAACAGTTGAACCAGCGACTAAGTAATTATATTGACAACCTTCATTGGGTAAAATCACAGCATCGCTTGTAAAGTATTCCATTGAGGCAGTTCCTAATTTAATCCCTACTTTGATTTTATATCTTGCTGGATTGTTCTCATTATGTAGAGTATCATTCACTAAACTAACTTGAAAATTAGTGCTATGAAAGATTCTCATTTCATGTGTAATTCTACTGGCTCTTGGTAAGTATAATTCACTTTGATGATTGTTTTGTGTTCCAGCAGTATGAATAGAGTTCTCTAAAGCGGGCATAATTTTCTTAGTATCGGAAACAAAACCAATTCCATCGCTATGACTGACTTTAGTTATACTTCCTGTATAATCCGATAATTCTGTTAAAAGAAAAGAGTCTCCGCTTGTGCTATGCGTCCCAAACCCATTAATCTCATAAGGAGTTAAAACGCACTCAAATGTAAAATTATTGTCTAAATCCCAAAGTCCATAAGGAATACCCGTTCCTGTTGAGGCGATGTTATCGGAATAGTCTAAAGTCAAAAAACCATTACACATAACTGGAAAAACAAGCGAGCGTTGTTTTCCTGTAAAAATGGAATAAGACATATTGATACCTCAAGGAAAAACAGATGCTACATTAAAGGTCATGCTAAAACTAACTTCAACGGTTTCTGCACTTAATGAAAAACTAAAATTACTAATATATCCAGTTAAACCAGTTGATGTTGAAGAAGTAGGAAAAGAATTTGGAAGAACTACATTCGTATTATCTTTCTCTAATGCGGCTCCTCTTGATTTAAAAGTTAAAGGAATGTTTCTTTCAGCAACCTCCGAGTAGTTTTCATCTATTTTTGATGGAATTAAAATAACTAATTCGTCAATTGCCTGATAATTAGCAAGACCTGTTGAATCAACACCAGAAGCAATCAATTGAGCGAGTTCTTGAGCCGTAAATGTGAGAGATACAGGGCTTCCTCCAGATTTAGTGTGGCTACGCTGAATTTCAGTATCAACAATAAATCCTTGCAGACTAACTGATTTTCTTGACATTCCTAAATCCAAAGCAACATTTAAAGACTCGCCTGTTCCTAAACCACCAAAAGGAAGAGGAATGTCGGGAATCTGTTTATCAACACTTATATCTGCACTAACAACTCTAAGTGGGATAGTATCAACAACAGCACTACTTCCCGAATGCTTCTTTAATTTTAAGTATGCGTAATAGTCTGGCATTGTTATCACCTAAATGTGCTTGAAGAAGTGCTTCTATTAATCTTTGAATTAATCATGCGGCCAATATCTTCAGCCATTCTTCTCATTTCTGCTTTTGAAGAATCTCTTGCATTAACGGTAATATTGAAAGTATGGCCCATCATTTTTCTACTGTCATTATTTGAATAAACTCTAGCACCTCTTGGTAGATTAACTATTTCTGGGCCTCTCTCTCCAACGATTGTTGCGCCACCTTTTGAAATACCGCCATCAGCCATCATAGGCATGCTTATCTTAAATTTGGGTAATTTTATTGAATCTCTTATTGCTCTTGAAATTTTTTCAATTGTATCTTCAACTAATGTGGTTATCTTAGCCGAAAAGGACTCAAATAATTCTCCACCTCTTTTGATAAGAACCGCTACAACGGCTATTCCTATTCCAATAACTATGGCGGGCCAACCAAAAATTACTGCCGCCACTAAAGTAAGAATAACCAATCCTTTCTTCAGAGTTTCATAATTAGCACCAAAACCATCCATGAATGATTTAACATAATCCCTTGCTTGATTAAATAGTTTTACTGTAAATTCACCAATAAAGGATAAAAGACCTGCCCATAAAGCCAATGCAACTGACCAAAGACCAAGTAATAATCCAAACGCTACTTCTAATATTCCTTCAATAATAGTGAACAAATCCCCATTTTTGAACCCATTATATATTTTCTTAAATCCTCCCCAAACAGTATTAAGAGCGAATAGAATGAGAGGTGCTACCTTAGCAAATCCTTCTTTAAATGCCATAAATCCTTTGAGAATGGGCTTTCTTAGGGCTATGATAAGAGCAGAGAATATAATTCCATAATATAAAATATATCCTGACATTAATACAATAAAACTTGATATTCTTTTGACAGCAGTAAATGGTGCTTTGAATAATATGTTGAACCCTTTTTTTGCCCCATCCATGAGTTTTCTTCCGAGTTTTCGTGGATTTCTTGTCAATAATGCAAAAGTAAAAGTTGCTAACTTGGCAACTTTAAATGCGTGTTTTAACAAGAACAATTTCGTTAGAATACTTATTCTTTTTCCTTGCTCAAATCTTAATTTAAGTTGCGGTAAAATTTCTCCTATCATAAAATTGATAGAGGAAGATGAATCTAATAATTTTTTAATGTCGCTTGCTTGCTGTAAAAGAGTTGGGTCTGCTTGAGTTTTTCCTGATTTCAAATCTTTTATCATATTATTTAATAAATTAAATGTATCTATTTTTGAGGGGTCTTTGAGTTCAATTTTTTCACCAAACGGTGTGGCCTTTCTACTTTTTAGCATAGCCTCGCTTGCTTTATTTAGGTTTTTTAGAGCCATTAGATTTTTTTCTTCATTTAATTGTAAAACAGATTTAAGTTCATCTTTTAATTTTGTTCTTGTAGCCTTTCTATTTGATTTTTCAAACTCTGTTCCAAGACCTACTTTTTGGAATTTTTGTAAAACGGTATTTGTATCTTTTATAACTGGATTTAAAGAATTCATAATTCTTTCAAGTTTAAATCGTTTGTCAAAAGTTTTTTCTTTTGTTTCAGCCTTTCCAGATAAGGGTAAATCTGAAGGTATTAACCCCTCACGATTAAGTTGTAATTTATTATTACTCATTTTAGGAATTTTATTGAATCCTTTCATTAATAATTCAAGTGGGCTTATTTTTCCTTCTCCGCCCTCCATGTGTGCTTTTATTGCATTTTCAATTTCTGTGGTATCTTTACCCTCTTCTTCAAGTTTCTTTCTCTCTTCTCTTAGTTTTTTAAGAGTTTCTTGGTGTTCTTTCCCACTATCTGTGCTTCTTCTTACTGCACTACCAAAGAACTGAAATACAGTTGCGGCTTTGTTAATAAGTCTAAAAGCCCCAGGTGGAAAGAAACCATAAAGAATTCTTCTAAACTTAGCACCTTCCATGCCTAATAAAGTAATTTCTTCTCTAGTTCCAGAAATACCTTCTGCGATAAATTCAAGAATATTTCCTCCTTGCTTTCTATATTCTTTGAGGGTTTCTCTTGAAAATATTTCAAAAGACTTGCCTTGGTCTTGTAATTCTTTAATAGATAGTCCTAGAATAGAAGTTCTTTTGTTAAATGTAGTAATAACATCTCCTACTTTATTTAATCTTCTACCAAACTCATCTACCTTTTTTCCTCTTATTTCAAATTGGTCTTTATCTTTATTATAGGAAGCATCTAATACTTTTAAAACAGTATTGAGTTCTTTTGCCTTCCTTTTTGCTTCTTCTTCTTTCTTAACGAAAGCATCTGTGGCTTTTGTCGCTTTAAGAATGGCTTTTTGATAATTTCCTAACTGCACATTCATATCCAATAAAGCCTTTTCAATTGGCTTTAAATAAGCAGCAGTTAGAGCCATAATATCACTTCTTTTTCATGGCTTTTTCCATTTCTTCAGCCTTAAGTATTTCAACATTTTTATGGACAGTTAATAAATCTAATACTAAACTGGTTGGCATTTTGTATATTTCTAACGGACTTATTGCTAATGCTTTCGCTAAAGTATATACGATAATTAGAGAAACATCTTGTGGAGAGCCTTTACCTCCCCTCAAAAGCCTCCCTATTCGTCGTTTTTTTCTTCATCCTCCTCTAACGCCGTAAATGGGTTTGGGAGGATTTCTTTAAGTTGATTACCCACATAAGGGGTAAGTCTCAGCATATCAATTGCTGATAGTGAAGGTTCTGTTTTGACAATAAAATTTTCAACCATGAATTTAAACATAGCGTTCAAATCAATATCCATGTCTTGACGCTTCGCATCAATCTTCATCATACTGTTCATGGCTTTATCTACCTCAAGCCATGTGGGTTCTTTAACCCACACTTTGAGGTATTCGTCTTTATCGGGTGCTACACGAATATGGTGTAGCGTAGGCTCGCTTAGTGCAAAAAGCACACTCTTATCTGATACAATTTTTCTGTTCAACATTTTATCCACCTTTTATACCAACAAACAAACAAACGGTGTTGGTGGAATATTATTCTACTAACTTAGACTTTTTAGGAGTTTCCTCTTTTTTCTTTTCTGCTTTCTTTTGCTTTTTAGTTTTACTAGCCTCAACAATCTTCAAATTCTTTTCGTATCTTGAAACCATGTAATCACCCCTGCAAAACCCAATGAGTCTTAACTGTGCAAGTGTTTAATGTTCTTGGCATAACTGTTGCTTCAACAACAATTGGGCCTTTATCATCAGCAATTGGGAAATTGTTTGCACTAACGAAGTAATCATCAAACTTCAAGGTGATGTTTTCCCCGTTTGCCTTTGTAAAGATTAATTCAATTGTTTGAGTCGTTTCTTCAGAGTCATTCAAAAGAGCAGTATAAAGAGCATCATCAGTCACATGGCCTGTAAATGAAATCTCATAGGTTCTTTGGGCTGGAATTGCTTCTTGAACATCCTTACTACCAACGCCTAAGAATCTTCGGTCTTGAAGATTATTGTTCATTGTCAAAGTTAAAGAGTTAATCTTAAGGAAAGATTCACCGAGAACCTTGAATGTTCCATCCGAGAAAAAGAAGGGTTCTCTCATTTGGTCAGTATTTGTGGAACTTTCATAATTGAAGAAAGAAGTCTCAGCATCAACGCCTCTTCTTGCATCATATCTTTCACCCTGTTCTAAATCGTGAACATTTCTAGTATTTAGGTCAAGAGTCATTTTTACTTCTTCATTTTCGTTAGCGGTCATTGTTAAAGTATTGACTCGGCAACCTCTTGCGATTTTAACAAAGTTCAAATCTTCTGCTCCCGAAGCAGTATTTGTTCTATATTGATTGGTTCCAGTTAATTTGGAAAGATTCTGCTCAAGAGAGAAGGAAGGCAGAAGGTCGCCATCTTGCTCACCAAAAGTATAGGTGATAGCATCAGAAATAGAAGTTGTTCCACTTGGTCGTGTTAAAATATCCATATCTGCTAAAGTGTGCAAATGTGGAGCAAGCGGAGGACAGAATTTACTACCGACTGTTCTAAAGAAAAGAGGGCCAGTTTCGCTAACATTTGCAATATCTTTTCCACTTCCAGCAGTTACTCCTGTTGCTTCAATAAACACTTTGTTATTATCTCCTGAATTACCAGTAGCATAAATAGTAGGTGTTCCAGCAGGTTGAGCAACAGTAGCATTTACATTGGTGCATTTACCCAAGAAATAATATAAGAAAGCACCGTGATTGGAAACTAATCCAAGATTACCTCCGCTAAAGGAGGTAATTCCTTTATATTGATAGGTATAGTTCCTTGAACCACCGAGAGAAAGATTCATTTGTTTCATTTCAACCTCAGTGGTTGGGAAAGTAGCACTTTCAAGAATACCAATCCATTCATCGGATAATAGTCTCTTTGTTGCACTTCCTCCTGTTCCGTCCTTAACAGCAGGAACAGGTGCGCCATAGGATTTAATCACAAAGTATGAACCCGTTGGAATATCAGTAAGGCTAGGAGAAAAGACAATATCATCTAAAGTATTAGATGTAATTCTATGTGTAGATTGCAGTTGGTTAGTAGAGTTATAACGCTCTAACAAACAACCTTTGTATAAATTAGTAAGCAACAAGAAAGAAGAAGTAAAATCACTATCTACTCTAATTGTATCAACTGTTCCTTTTCCATCATTAAAAGCCACATTGTCTGTGTGCTTTCCACCAACATAAATGTCGTTTTCTGGAATAAATGTAATACTTGCGCCGCTTCCTAAAAATATGTCTGTATTTGTCATATACTTCTCCCCCTTTTCCAACTAACTTACTAGGGAATAGATAATGCGAATCTTTTTGCTTCTAAATTGACTTTATATCCGAATAAACGCTTGGCTCTATCATTTGATTCGCTTCTTGAACCAACAAACAACTGATTGAATCTTGAGCCATCACTTGCAGTATAGCCCTTGCGCTTACCCTCAAGAACCCTACGCAGAATCAAGTATATAGCCCTTAGCCTGTCCTTGCCGTAGGCCGAATCTTCGCCGCCTCGTTCATCGTGTAAAACACGAATATGAAGTGTAAATGAGTAAGTTTCGTTTCTAATATCATAATGAATCGTTGGATATTCAATATTTTGTGAGTCTTCAAAAACAACAATTGTTGCGGGAGTGCGACTCAAATCTACTCTTTTTCCTTTGTTTGCAGTAGTAGTTCTAATATCAATAACATCAGGAGTAACCGCATGAGAAGCAGAAATAGTTCCTGCGCTAACTAAAGCAGTAGCGTTAGAAGACCAATTGCTATTTATCAAATCTATGAGAAGAGAGACTTCATCCATTTCTCCACCTCCGCATTTATTTGTTTATTGATTTCTTTTTCGTATGCTTCCATCGCAAACTTAATGACTTCATCATCACTAAAGGTAATATCTGTTCCTAATGATTCCGATAGTTCTTTCATGGCTAATTGTCTTTCCTTTTGAATTTGGAGTAATTCATTAAACTTAGAAAGGTCAATTTCAATCGCCATTTTGTTCGCCTTCTTCTAATGGTTCTATATCTTCCAATTCCCTATATTCCCCTGCAATCTGGCTTACAATTTTCATATCATAAGGTTCAAAGCGTCCCGCCATTAAACTTTCATTTCGGCTTGCTAAGAAATCATCTTGATGGTCTTCACAAAAATGATAGGGTCTATGCGGTAATCCTTTTGCTCTCATCACATCAATGATAATTTCGCCCGGCCCATCAATATAACTGACATCAGGATTTGCTTGATTTTTACAGCCCCTAATTTTGCACTTACCTGCATATTTTTTAATAATACCTTTCCACATAATAACCAATCCTTAATCAACAGCAGATTCAAAGTGAGAAAATGCTCTTGCATCTGCCGCATTATCTAATAATTCATCTTTACAATCATCACAAAGATTTTCAGGTTCGTAGTCCATTGTTCTAGCCATATTATTAGCCATTTCATCATATTGGTTATATGTAGCGGGCTTCTTCTTACAACGAACACATATATCTTCTTTTTTAATAATTTCTTTCCACATAATAATCAATCCAAGAAATACACAAGGTCGCCTTTGCCTTTCAAAATATCCATCGCTTCCTTTTTAAGAATATCATATTTTTCTTTAGCCCCGATATTAGCACCCGTTTCAGCAATTAAAACACTTTGGTCATCCATTCGGATAATTTCTGCTGCAACAAGTTTTGTTGTGGCTTCGTGAATAGCAGATGGAACTCTATTATCACCAGCAATATATGAAACGATAACTGAATTGTTTGTATGATATGGGTAATCTCTCAAAAAGAAAATACGCCCTTCTTCACCAATTGTCCAATAAGAACCAAGTCTTTTCAAATCTTCCTTATCAGTAAATACTGTCAAATCACAAACAGAAGGAATCAAATCTTCCGTTGTAAATGTAAGAACATTTGTTCCCGAAGCAGTTGCCGCAGTATCTAAAACGACAGTTGTTGAATTAGTGATTGATTCAATCGCAACCGTTCCAGTAATGCCTGTTCCCGATACAATCATACCTACGGCTAATTTAGACGAATCAGCAACAGTAAGGGTCTTTGAAGTGTTTGTCGTCGTGCATGACTGTTTTATGGTCGCCTTGATGGTGCAATCCGACCCATCATCCCCCATCAAGAGGGATGAAATGAAAATCTCCTTGCCGTTTTCCTTGTTCTTGGCGGCATAGAAAAAGTCAGAAATGGAAAGATTATTAGAAGTGAGGCTTTTTGGAGCAGTTGCGCCTGTAAATTGAGAAGCACTTGGAAAGGATTCATTCACTAAAGAGATAATTTCTGCAACAGTCGTCTTTGCTCCGAATGTATTACAAAATTCATCATTGGCTAAATCAGTCAAAGTGTTTTCAGCCACCATTTCAAAACTTACTCCACTATCGGGTAGTTGTAAAATAATAGAATGTAAGTCTCTAAAGTTGTCAAGTAGTCTAATCTTGGCTTGGGCTGAAGCAATCTCTTCATATTGACTTCCCTGCCAAAGTTGTAGTGAAATAATTTTACGGACTTTCATTTGTTTAAGTTGAATAAATCCAACATAGCCACCGTAGTATTGAGCATTTGGCCCTCTCGTAAATTCAAAGTTATGGTATTCATCTTTTGTAATGATAGGTCTAAATGAACGCTTTACTTTATCATCAACAATACCTTCTGTTCTTTTGATGATTGCACCAACCTGTGCAGTTGTTGGATAGGTTGTTGCTGAAAAGTCTGGTATTTGAAGAAGGTCTGCTACTTCATTAGCATTTGTATAAAAACCTCTACCTTGCGTATAGTCTGGATTAATTTCAGTAAAATCGCTTGGTGAGATTGTTGTTCCCATCTTAAGCACCTACTTCTCTTCTTAGAATACTAAGCCTGTCTTTGTATGTATCTAGCATTTCCTCGGCTTCTTGATTTGTATTTCTTCTAATTGGAACAATTCTAAATCTACCTCTTTCTTGCATAGTTACTGTAATATAAATATTAGCATTTTCTAAACTTTCTTCAATTTCATCTGTTGTAATGCTAACAAGGTCTTTAGTCGCAGTAACTCCTCTTCTACTTGCAGACAATTTACCATAATTTTTAACATCTATGGGTTCGTCTTTTGCTTGAATTTTTTCTCTAAGGTTCTTAGTATATGATTCTTTTTCCTCTTCTGTCATAGCAATAGATTCATTAATAGGAACAAATAAAGTTCTTTTAGATGTTTCAAACTTTTTATATTGTTTTTCATCAATAACAACCGGATTTTTCTTTTTATTTTTTTCATCAAATTCTTGATTTTCTTCTGTTAAATATTCACCATTAGGAACATATATTGTTCTTTTATTGTATGCTTTTCTAGGTAATATTTGAAATTCTTCTACTTCTTTGAGGTCAGTTATTCTTAAAGGATAACGCCCCAACGGTCTTCTAAAATGTCTGTCTTTTTGTGCTTTAGGTAATTTAGAATATTCTTCGGAAGAGATTATTTTACCTGTTTTTATGCTAACATATTGAACTGGGCTACCTTTGATTTCAATAAATCTACCTACTGGGTCGCCTTCTCTAATGAATTTACTTGGGTCTGATTTTGTTTGGTATGTAATATATTCTTGTTTTAAGTCCCAAATTGGTTTCTTTTCTGTTAAATAATGAGTTGCATCTTCAGGTGCGTCTTTAAATCTATATTTACCAGTTGAAACTAATTTATTTTTAGGTTTAATTAATTCTTTTCCTTCCCAAACAGTAAAGGTCGGAACATAATTAGTTTTTTCATCTTCTGAAAGAGACTGATATTTCTCAATAGAAATTTTATTTTTTGTTTTTAGATGCATAAATGCTTCTTTTTCAATTTCTTGCATTTGTCCAACTGATAAATCAGTAGTAATATATTTTCCTTTTTTATTAAGTTTGGTCACTTCCACTACCTTTTTGAATCCTTTTCTATCCATTTGCTCTGAAAGTTTTGATGTTGGTCCATATGAATTTTTAATAACTCCCGTTGCAGTAAATGTATAAACTTTGAGTGGGTCTTTTTGATACCTATGAACAAGTTTATTTTCAATCTCTCTTACCTTTTTAACAAATCGCTCTGCTAAATCATTTGTAAAATTCTTATCATCATCTAAAATGAAGGTTTTAGGAGATGCGTCTTTATCTTTATCTGTTAGGTATGATATATCAGTAATAAACTGAATTAGTTTTCCATCGTATTCATATACTCCTGCATCCTTAAAAAAAGGCTCTCTGTCATCATTTCCAATAAGGGGCGAAATAATCTTGAGTGCCTGTGGTGATTCCATTTCTCTACTTTCACCAGCATTCGCAATTACTTTCAAAGCCTTACCATTTTTGTCTCTTTTAATATCAACAACTCGGTATCTAATTGTTTTTCCCAAATCTGAATCTAATTCACTTAAAATATCTTTTGGAATTTTAATTGGGAATTTGTGTTTAATAGCAGGCAATACAGTCTTATCAGACTTAGACATAAATTTAGGACTTATTTTAGTTGCTTCTAAAATGTGGTTTTCTTTTGCTTGTTTAATTTCTTTTTCAGTTAATACATTATTTAATTTAAATTGCTCGTCGGGTTGTATTTTATATCTTCTTGAAGTCAAGTAAATGGCTTCTTCTTTCTCTTTTTTTGTTCTATCGTATTCTTCAAGTCTAAAAGAAAACTCTAAATTATCATAATAATCGTCTTCATTTAGTTTATCGTCAATCATTTCTGAGTAATCAAATTCGGGAACATTACTTTCTTCTTGAAAGGTCATTGAACTGACTCCTGTAAGCCTGTCCATTTTTTTAAGGTTAAATAAATCTTCTAACAAAAAATTCTCAAGAAGATTAATAATCATTTCATCAGGTTTTCTTTCGTCCTCGTAAAATGCAACAGTTTTCTTTTTTCCTTCTTCATCAGTTTCTTTCTCTTTACGAACCTTCACTAAAGAAGTTGTAAGTTTTTTATACGCTTCTGCGTTTTGAGAAAGACCATCCTTAAGTTTTGTTTTTTCAACCCTCTTAAGAATTTTTTTCATGGTATTGTTAAATAATTCTAAATTTTCTGGTGTCATTGGAGAATCAACATCTCCTTCTCTCGCCTT
>Ga0160423_10001455_pt1 | contig 19777 bp, 17 predicted proteins | sample CRUFie14St8metaG_FD_108191 | JGI IMG/M metagenome (GOLD analysis project Ga0160423, IMG submission 108191) | Marine microbial communities from the Costa Rica Dome - CRUD Field 142mm St8 metaG | ecosystem: Environmental > Aquatic > Marine > Oceanic > Photic zone | place: Costa Rica: the Eastern... | reverse complement strand
TGGGGGGCTATCGGGTCCGAAACCCAGACCACAGCGGTGCGGGTTGGCGTGTGTAGGGCAAATGACAAAAGCGGTAAGTGAACGATGGCTCATTGGCAATTGCGGTGATTTTTGCGCCTGCAATTTAATGCGGCTCTGATTCTGATATGCACCTCTAGGCGGTTGACTTTAAAGTTGTCATTAAGATACAAAAACGCCGTCATTATCGTGTTTTTGGGGAAAAACGGGGAACCGCTGGAATTTGCGTAAGTAATTGCACGGGAAGGAAGGAATGGAGCCAGCTGTCAGGATCGAACTGACGACCGACGGTTTACAAAACCGTTGCTCTACCGCTGAGCTAAGCTGGCGTCCCAGAAAATGAGCCCGGGGAGTGAACGGTTCCCCCGCCATCAACAGAATATTAAGACAAGTGCCTGTTGAATCAAGTTAATTTGATGGGGAATGGGAGGGAGTGGTATCGAGGGATCGAATCTGCACTTCCTTGAAAGCGACACCTGTTCCGTGATCCTGCAGGCATGATCCGGCCTTGCACGTTCTGCCCGTAGTGAGGCCACCGCTTGAACTTACTGGAGGCAATGGATTCCTTGAATGCCAGCGTGTCATAGCGGGTTTCCACCAGGCATACACCGTTGAGCTAGTGCTCGATGCGCGGCCCTCGCACAACTATGCGTCCCTGATTCCAAATGCCTGGTGGTCGGCGCGGATCCATGGACCAGTCTCCCATTTCCAGACCATACAGGGTGGCGGTGATGTAATGAGGCGTTGTATCGATGCCCGGGCGATATCCCGGATAGTGATCCTCATCATCTAAGATCTGATATTCCGGCCCGAGAAATTGCCCATCGTAATCGGTCATGCGATATTTGATCTCACTATTTCCTCCCTTGCCAATGCGGTATTGGAAAGTGAGTTCAAAGTCTCCGTAGACTTCCTTGGAGTATAGGCTGCTGGATCCTTCTGAGGCATTCGGATCCATTTCCAGTATCCCATCTTTCTCCAGCCAGCCTTTGGGATGACCGCCCTTGGGGCTTCCTTGCCAGAGGCCAAGGCCGTTTTCCCCTGAAAGAGATTTCCAGGAGGTCTTTTGCTGGGTTTCCCAGCCCACGCTCGAAAGGCCTTGGGTAGGGGCAGAATAGAGTCCTGCCTGGTTGACCGTCCGCACTTCATAATCCTCCGGCTGTATGGGTTCGGGGGGCGTCCTGTCGATGAATCGCATCCTAGTTAGTGGATCCTCGAGTAGGGGTTGATCATGATAGTTCCAGGCATGAAAGAAGGCTTCAGGGTTGGTAGCTGGATGTTCGGGGCCACCCACATGACCCAGCAACTTTCCTTTTCGATAAATGGCAAAGTGTCCAATGCCCGACTCGATATCCGCCCAGGCGTTCCATGAAAGTTCGGTCTGGGAGCCTGCCTTGTGGACTCTTAGCTCATGGGGTGGGGGAGGAGGCGTTTTGTCCTGGATGTTGCCGTGAGTCGTGAAAGCCTTCCAAGACTCAGCCAGCGATTCCTCAGCCAGATAACTACTGTTGGAAGAGGAAGCCATGTCGAGGCTCAAGGGAGCAATGTCGAGATCTGCCTGTTTTCCGAGCCACGCGTTTTCTTTTTCCAGTTCCACGAGATCGGTGCTTGTAGAAAGTGGGTCAGGCAGCCGTTTGGGTATAAGGGTGTCAAAGAAACGGAGGGCAAGTTGTCGGCTTTGAGCGTTTTCGTGTTCAGCGTCTGGATGTACGGCAAGAGCCCATGGCGCTCCTTCTTCGCGTCCAGCCTCAAAGGCTTGGTGGACGCCTTCGATAAGTGCATTGAATCGGTTGCCAGGTTCTCGCTCCTTGGCTCCGTAACAGAACAGGATTGGCACTTTGAAGGCAGCAGGGTTTTCCCGTATAGACTGGGGTTGACTCCGGGAATAGGTGCGTCCTGCTGGTGACAATCCGCCCGATCTGGGGAAGGCTGCCAGGATACGTTCAGGATAAAGGTGGACCATGTTCATGGTCCAGATGGCACCTCCTGAATGGCCCCACAAGCACCAGGGTATCGTGGTAATTTCTGGGTGTCCCGTGATTTCGGTGAAATGCTCCAGGGCCCTTTTCAGGGCGTGGGCTGAGCCATCCTCGGGCATCGTCCAGGTGGAGCAATCTTCTTCGGGTGCCCAGAGCTGAGAGCCCATCAGTGCAAACCCGTATTTTTGGGCAAGGGCCTGCCACTGAAGGTCCTGCGCATGATGCAGTCATTTTTCTCTGGCTCCGGATCCACAGCCGTGCTGCCGTATCAGGATCCCCCGAAGCTCAGGCGTTTCTCGCGGCATCCAGAGCCGATAGTGGGCTGCGGCAAAGGCGTCTTCCTGGCGGGGCTCGATCGATTGATCGAAGGTTTCCGCATAGGATTCCAAGACGATAAGCAAGCAGGGCCAGCCAACAACACCTCTTGGACGATCGTTTCATACCCGTCCAATAAAGGGTGAGGTTACCCCAGGGCTTTGCGCACGGCTGCCTTCATTTTTGCGAGCCCGATGTGGGCCACTTCCGCGGGATCCTGCTCCCAATAGGAGCGGTTGAACACTTCCAGAGATAGCACGGGATAGGCCCCAACTTCTACGAAGCCTTGCAGAATGGTATCCAATGGGGCGATACCATCACCGGGATACACGCGATGAGAATCGTTGATTGTTTCGCGAGGCGGATTGGCTGGGTAGTCGTTGAAGTGAAAGGTCTGCATGGCCTGGGGCCCCATCATCTTGAGCCCGTCAAAGGGGCAGCCGCCTTTATAGGTGTGGTAAACGTCACCCAGGAAGCAGGCTTTGGGGTGAGCGCACTCGACGGCAATGCTGAGGGCCTTGCTGATGCGCCCGATGATGGGGTGGCCGCCCCACATCTCGATCTGGGGGATCACCTCCATCGATTCTCCCAGTTCAATAAGGGTTCGGTATCTTTCGGCTGCAGCCTGCAGTTCGATGGGGTCATCTCCTGGAGCTCCTGCAGGAGGAGCTGCAATGCGCTTGCCGCCAATCTGAGCCAGCATGTCCATTTCGCGCTTGGCCTGCTCCAGTCCGGCCTTGCGCTTGGCTGCGTCGTTGACGATCCATGGGGCAAAACCAATGGCACTTTCGATGGTCATCCCATGGTCTTCAATGCGCTTTCGCAGGTCTTTCAGGGCCCCGCCTGCTTCGACAAAGCTTTTGAGACCATCGAACCAAGGTTCCATCGCGTCGTAGCCCGCTTTGCCAGCGATTTCGATTTCCTGATCGACCCCCAATTTCTGTCCACGGATGGTGCTGGTGTTCAGGCAGTAGCGAAAGATGCGACCCTCCGAGCTTTGGGGTTGCTCCAAACTGGCCTGCGTGGAGGTGATGGATGCGGCCCCCATGGTCATGCCTAGGGTGGTGAGCATACGACGACGGTCCATTTTAGAGGCTGGGTCACTAGAAGATTCATTCATGAATAATGCTTTTCTACCACGATCGCCCAGGTGGTTTCCAACCTTTTGTCAAGCGCTTATGTGATTACGATCTAAGAGGATCCTCAGTCAGGGTGCTTCACAATAAGTCGGCGCGAAACGGGAAATAATAAATAAAAAATTAATTTATAAATGTTGAAAAAATGCCCAAGGATGCGCTCTATATACTTTTTCTAAAAAAGTGTCGGAATTTGGTTGAAATTAAACCAAAAATATCTCTCTACGCCTATTAGATAGCTGAGCGCTTTTTAACATTTTCAAGCATATGATCGGCAAACTAACCCAAAGAAACGGTAAGGACGTCTGCGAGCTGGATGAGGATCACTACTTTGAGCTTGCTACCGTCGCAAGACTTTGTGAATTCAAAGCGAGTGGGTTTGCCAAAAACCTGAAGATTAGCGAGCGCCAGCTTGAGCGCCTTTTTCGTAAGCAGACCGGTATGAACCCCAAAGCCTGGTTGCGAGACCAGCGCATGATTTACGCTAAGGAATTGTTTGACCGAGGTATGCACAAACGACTGGTGTCGACCATTACTGGTTTTAAATCGTACAGTCACTTTGCCTCCGAGGTCAGTCAGTATTTTGGCCAACAGGCCAAGGAACTTGAAAAAGCTCCCAAAGCGGTGGTTTCTTGAAAAAAGCTTTAATTGGCCTCGGATTTCTGGCCGCTTGGGTGTTCTATGGGGCCTGTGGGACGTCTATTTCTTTCTAAGGCCGCTTCCTGGGCCTCTTTGATGGCCTTGGGGCTTTCCTGTTTGGGCCAAGCGGCTGACTGTCTTCAGAGCCATGTCTTTGAAAAACCTCAGATGGGGGTGCCCTTTCGCTTGGTGATTCGGACTGAACAAGGGCTGGAATTTGCCGAAGCGGCCGCCAGCCAGACCTGGAGCCGCATCGAGGCACTTAATCAGGTTTTCAGTAATTACCAAACCGACACTGAACTCAGCTTGTTGGGGCAAGGTTCTGGCCGAGGCCTATGGGTAGAGGTCAGTCCCGATCTTTGGGACCTTATGATCCGCTCGCAGCGTCTTGCCTACCTTTCTGATGGTGCCTTTGACCTGACCATGGGCCCATTGACCGCTTTGTGGAGAAAAAGTCGCCGTGAGCAATCCATGCCTGATGCTGAAGAGTTGGCTCGGGCCCGGGCCAAGTCGGGCTGGCAGCACCTTCTGATGATGCCTGAGGCTCACTCCGTGTGCTTGACTCAATCTGGAATGCGATTGGATCCTGGAGGGATTGCCAAGGGATATGCTTTGGATGCGGGTATTGAGGTGCTCAAGGGGATGGGGGTCCAGCATGCCTTGCTTTCCGGGGGTGGGGACATGATGTCCCTGGGGGGGCGAAGCATCTCCGAACCTTGGCAAATACGTCTGACTTCTCTGGTTGAGGATGAGGATGCAAATGAAACAGAAGATCTTATACCACTGCAAGACATGGCCATGGCCACCTCGGGTGATTTGTTCCAATTTGTGGAAATCGATGGAAAGCGCTATTCCCACATCCTGAACCCCAGCACGGGCATTGGGTTGACGACGCGATCTTTGGTGACCGTGGTTGCATCTGACGCCACTACAGCAGATGCAGTGGCCACGACCCTGTCGGTTATGGGCCCCATCAAGGGGAGGAAGTGGGTGGAACGCCATGATCCAGACCTCAAAGTGCGGTTTCTGTGGATGAACAACCAGGATCAAGTGCAGGGCTATAATACGTTTCTGGATTGAGACCTTACTCAGCTTGTCCGCTCCGATGTCAATCCTCGCTTGATCCACCTTTGACATGGTGCGTATCGTCTGGTCTTGTGAAAATATATGCGTCTCTATTTATTTTGTTGATCACCATGACAGCTTGCCAGACGGCCTCCAATGGCTATCGAAACCAAATCACTCTTGAGTCACTGAATGAGGCAGCTAAGCCTTTCAGTTCCATCCTTGCGCTTCCGGACTTTGAGGCCACGCCTCAGGAAATGGAACGGAACATGGGCTTGGCCATCGCCCACGCTGATGCGGCTCTTGACCGTATTGCCTCACTGACTCCGCAAGAGGTGAGTTTTGAGAATACCATACGGGCATTGGATGATCTCAGCTACTTGGCGGATCTTTGCGCCAGTCGCATCTACCTGATGAAGGAGACGAGTCAGGACCCTGCCATCCGCGATACAGGTACGGTGCTGATCAAGCAATTTCAGGATTGGGCCGTCGGTCTCGATTACCGTGAGGATGTCTATCGCTCCATCAAGGCCTATTCTGATTCGCAGCCAGTGCTCAGCGGTGAGGATCAAAAGCTCTATGAGGATATTCTTAGAGACTATCGCCGAGCTGGACTGGCGCTGCCGCAGGATGAGCGCAAGGAGGTGGAGCGTCTCCGAAAGAAACTCTCCAGCCTGAGTACGGATTTTGATGCCAACATCACCAAGGCTAGAAAAACGCTTACCTTCACAAGGGAGCAGCTTAAGGGTGTGCCGGAAGATTTTCTGGAGATTGATGGGATTCAAACCGGAGAGGATGCCTTCAGCATCCAAGCCAATGTGACTTGGCACTTCATCAACATCATGGAAAATGCCGTCTCCGAGCAAACCCGTAAAACGATGAAGCAAGCGCGTTATCGTCTGGCCGGTGAAGAGAATGTCGCACTCCTCCAGTCGATTCTCGAATTGCGCACCGATATTGGGCACCGGTTGGGATATGCCACATGGGCTGATTATCAGACCGAAGTGAAGATGGCGGGCAATGGGGAAACCGCTTTGCAGTTTTTGAAGGATTTGAAGAATGGCTTGCAGCCCAAATTTGATGAAGAAATTCGCCGTTACCGGGCTTTGAAAGCAGAGGAGACGGGGGATCCGGATGCCACGCTGGAGTTATGGGATTGGCGTTATTACAGCAATCAACTCAAAAAACGCGAATACGATGTGGATGCCGAGCAGCTTCGCGTGTTCTTTCCTTACGAACAGACACTGCAAGGCATGTTTGACATTTATCAGAAAATGTTCGGACTGCGTTTCATAGCCATGGAACCTCCGGTGAAGTGGGTGGATGATCTCGAACTCTATGGGGTTTTGGACAGTGAAACGGGAGAGCCCCTGGGAATGTTTTATCTGGACATGTTTCCTCGCGAAGGGAAGTTCAACCACTTCGCACAATTCACCTTGATTGCCGGAAAGGAATTCAGCAATGGCCTTTATCAGCGCCCCTGCGTGGCCTTGATTTGCAATTTTCCTGCGCCCACTGACGACCGTCCCTCGTTACTCTCTCACAACGAAGTGGAGACGCTTTTCCATGAATTCGGACATGCCTTGCATTCCATCCTGACGCGAGCACGTCATGCGCGCTTTTCAGGTACCAGTGTGCCTCGCGATTTTGTGGAAGCTCCCAGCCAGATGCTGGAAAACTGGATTTGGGACAAGGAACAACTCGATGGCTTTGCTGCCGACTACCGCGATCCATCCCGAAAAATTCCGTCGGCTATATTGGATCAACTCAAGGAAGCCCGTTTGGCAACCATCGCCACGTTTTATCGTCGTCAGCTCAGTTTTGGTATTTTGGATTTGGAGCTGCATTCCTTGGGAAGCTCTGATGCAGGATTGGATGTGGTCGAGACCAGCAATCAAATCATCAGCGATGTTTTCCTGCCAGTGCCTGAGGAGACAACGTTTGTTACCTACTTTGGCCATCTGACCGGCTACGATGCGGGCTATTACGGTTATGCCTGGGCCGACGCCATCGCGGCTGACATGGCGACGGTCTTTGAGGAATCACCAGAGCGCTACGGTGATAAGACAATCGCCAGGCACTTGCGCGAGAGTATTTACGCCCCGGGAGGATCTCGTGATGCGAATGACTTGATTGAAGAGTTTCTCGGACGCGAAAGATCCATTCAACCCTTTCTCAAGTCCATTGGCATCGAGCCTTGAGGTTGATGTAAGCCATTTGGATCACAAAAAAAGGATCCCTCCCCAGTGGGGCGGGATCCTTTTTTGTCTGAAGCACCTCGGCTAAATGGCCTCCTCGCCCCGTTCGTTGGTGCGGATGCGTACGGCTTGTTCGACGGGGACCACGAAGATCTTTCCATCACCGATCTTGTCAGTGTTGGCAGCTTTGCGAATGGTCTCGATCACTTCCTCTACCTTTTCGTCGGCAAGGACCATCTCGATTTTGATCTTGGGCAGGAAGTCCACGTTGTATTCGCTTCCACGGTAGATCTCCTTGTGACCTTTCTGCCGGCCAAAACCTTTGACCTCGGAGACGGACATGCCGACGACACCCACTTCGGACAGGGCTTCGCGCACTTCGTCCATTTTGAAGGGTTTGATAATTGCTTCGATTTTTTTCATGAGTCAATGGGTTGAAGGTTAATCGTTGTAGGCCTCTTCGCCATGATAGGATTGGTCGAGACCAGTGGTTTCCTCTCCCTCATCCACCCGAATGCCACCGGTCAGTATCGATACGACCTTTAGGATTATCCACGTGGCGATGGCTGTATAAACAGCAGTGAACAAGGCGGCATACACTTGGGTGCCCAGCTGGGATCCCATGGAGTTGCCTTCTCCATAACCCACACCCCCTAAGTTGTCTGCCATGAAGACGGCAAGCATGATCGTGCCAATGAATCCCCCGACACCGTGAACCCCAAAGACGTCCAGGGAATCGTCGTATCCCAGTTTTTGTTTGATTGCCGTGGAGGCATACCAGCAAATGGAGCCTGATATGGCGCCGATCACCAGTGCCCCCAGAGGCCCAACGGTGCCTGAGGCCGGGGTGATGGCCGCCAGTCCTGCAATGGCTCCGGTAGCGGCTCCGAGCATGCTGGGTTTGCCGTGCTTCATCCATTCAATGGCCATCCAGACCAATGTGGCGACTGAAGCAGAAATCTGTGTCACGACCAGCGCCGAGGCGGCGTCTCCATTGGCGCCCAGAGCGCTTCCACCGTTGAACCCAAACCAACCGACCCAGAGCATGGCGGCGCCAGTGACTGTCATGGGTAGATTGTGGGGCATCATGGGCGAATTGGGGTAGCCCTTGCGCGGGCCCAGAACGATACAGGCGACTAAGGCACCGATACCGGCGGTGATATGAACAACGATGCCTCCAGCGAAGTCCTGCACGCCTTTATCAGCGAAATAGCCACCGCCGCCGCCCCAGACCATGTGACAGATCGGGGTATAGACGATGAGGTTCCAAAGGGCGGTAAACCACAAAACAGATGAGAATTTCATGCGTTCGACAAACGCGCCAACCATGAGGGCAGGGGTGATGATGAAGAACGTCATCTGAAAGGCAAAGTGAAGCAGCTTCGGGATGGTGCCTTCTGTTGTCGAGTTATCGACTCCTCTGAGCATGGCCAGATCGAGGGAGCCCACAAAGGATTTGAGATTCACGGTGCCTTCCACCATGCCGGTGGTGGAAAAGGCAAGCGAGTAACCACAGAGCAGCCAAAGAACGGTCATGGTCGCGGTGAGTACAAAACAATGCATCAAAACGGAGAGCACGTTCTTGCCCCTAACTAGGCCAGCATAAAACAAGGCTAGACCCGGAATGTTCATGAACAGAACCAGTGCCGTTGACACCAGGATCCAGGAGGTGTCACCGGTGTCGATGCCGCCGCCTTCCTCCTGAGCAAAGAGGCTCATGGGCAGTAGCAGGGCAAGCAGGAGAAAACCGAAGATGGATCTTCCTGGTGAGAGTGAGGGTTTCAGAGTGGGCCCCGGAGGGTCCACGTAATTAGGTTTAGGGGTTGGGTTGTTAGGGAACATGGCCTGAAGACTGACACTTATCAGGGTGCCAGGCCAAGTAAAAACCCGTTTTTGAAGGTGCCTCTTTCTGTGGCGAACCCACAGCCACCTTGAAGGAATGTCTCAGCGATCAGAGGAGACGGCAAAGGTGTCCTCCATGACCTTGCTTCATGTAAGCAGTGATTCTTTCATTAAAGGATGAATATCAGCGTCCTCGGCCGAAGCCCCCCCGATTTTCCCAGATTTCTAGCTTGATGGAGCCTTCAATAGCCGCGTCTTCCTCGGTGCCAGCCTGAATGAGTTTCAGCGTTCCTCGAAGGGATTTTCGATCCATGAAGCGTCGAAAAATGTCGATGTTTTCGGATTCGTTTGGATCGGTAAGGCTCAGGCTTCCATTGAATGCGATTTTCTTTTTGCCTGACTTGAAGGCATCTCTTTTTACGGTCAGATCCATGGTGACTTCACGCCCTGATCCGGCTTCGGTCGCCTCAAATCGAATACTTGGATTGGGGGAACTTTTTCCACTGGGTCCGCCTCGTCCCCAGCGACGTTGCTGTTCTGGTTGCCCCAGAACGGCTATACGTTGAAAACTAAGCTCTTGGCCGTTGAGGGTCAATTCAAGGGATGCTTGGCCCACTTCACCTAGTGTGCTCCAGCGTTTGCCTTTCCACTGAGTCAGGAAAGATCCGCTTACCTTGCCGACTTCCACAGAGTAACTTGGAATACGAGGTTCGCCAGTCAGGGTCACGGGCCAACGGTCAAGTTCGGATTCAATGAGGGCTCGACGATTCTCAACAAAGCGCTTGAGTTGCGCGGTATTCCGTTCAGCGGCATCCTGCGAGTTTGTTTCATTGGGATCCCCACCAAAACGTCCGAATCTTCCCCGCCCATTCCTGCCCCCACGTCGTTGCCCATCGTGCAGGTGGTCCTTGGTCAGCTCGCGGATACGATCGATCTGAGTCAGGATTTCTTTCTCTTCCCAGATGTCTTCTAGAATGGATTCCATGGCCTTCCGGTATCGCTCAGGGATGCCCGCAGTCTTGTAGAGGCGGTGGTTGAGCATGCCCGTACTGTAGACTGACAGAGGCTGGTCGCCATCCCCTTTACCAAAAGGTCCGCGCCCTTCACTAAAAGCTCCATCGGCACCCCATGGCATGAAATGGAAACGATGGTCATCTCTTGGGCTCGAATACGCAAAATAGTTGTTCTGGTTATTGGTGTAGCCATCCCAGAAACCAAGCAGGCTTTCAATGGCCCAAAACGTCAGGAAAGCATCTACGTTGACCGCTTTCTCAACCTGCTCAAGATGAAACGTATCTTCCGTTTCAAGGAGTGCTGCCAAGGCAATGGCACGCGAACGGTCTTTCTCGGTACGCTTGTTCTTGGCTTCGATATTTTCGACGGCATTCGGGTAAAAATCCGAGATGGTGCCTTCGTAGAACTCGCCACTGGCATCTCCGTAGTGTTTATTGAGGAACGCTTCACGGACCGATTCGACGTTGCAGTAAACCCCCAGGTATTCTCCGTTGACCGTGACTTTGGCAAAGCTCACTCGAGGTGCTGGGATGCCCGCTTTGTTGAAGAGGTGGTAGGTGAGATACTGGCTGCACAGAGAACCATCCTGATTGTTATTGTTCAGCGTTAGACGATCCAGGCCATCAATAGGTATCTGATCGACATATTCATCGAATTTGACCTTGATGGAGGGTCGCTCTGAATTCAACGAACCGATGAACCCTTTGGTGCGCAAGCCCACCGTTGGAATGCGAATCCCATCGATGGTAATATCACCCTGGTAGTAATGGAACCGTTTTTCCTTGGAGGCCTGACCGCCGAAGAGCTTTCCAAAGCCCCCGTTGCTGCGGTCACTTTCATTGCGCAATGCTTCCCAATTGGTAGGTGGCATGGTGATCTTTACCTCAATGAGGCGATCGCTTTCAAAGAGTTGCTCAGCGGTAAAAGCTGCTGCATGAGCGAAGGGGGTGTGGAATGTTATCAGCGCCGCGACAGAGGCCCTGGCCCACTGGCTAAATCGGTCATTGGAGGTATCAAATGTCATAGGTCTGCGGTTTAAGACTGATCTTCATACTACATCGTTACATAAATGTTGCAATGAATTCACCAACTTGTCCGTGCGATGGTTCGTATCCCGAGCAACGGAAGCTCTAAAGATGAGCCCAGCAATGGAATCTTGTCATGGGCGGTGGATGGCTGCAAATTGGTGTTGTCTTTGCTTTTATGATCAACCACCCGCTAAAAGTTCCTTTTTTGCAAGTGATCAACCCCCTCAGGGTGTCTTGCTGGGGGCTCCTCGAAGTCCTAGTTTCAGTGTGTCTTGTCGGTGAGCTTCAGTCTCAGGAAACCACTCCTGATGACCTGCAAGCTTTTGCCACACCGCGGGCTCCCTCCGGAGTGGATCCACAGCAGGTGCTGGAGGCCAGCATGAGGCTCTTTGACGATGGTTTTTTTTATGCCGCCAAGCAGGGTTTTGCCGATTGGCTCCTCCAGTTCCCCGATCACGCATCGACCAACCAGGTCCGAGAATTTGCCTTATGGGCAACGGCTGAGGATCGCATGCAGAAAGGCCAATACAAGTTGGTAACGGATGATCTGAGCCAACTGTTGGAGCAATACCCGGAATCTCAAAACCGTTTGAATTATGCTTTTCGAGAGGCCTGGGCTCTGTTCCGTTTGGAAGAGTATGAAGATGTGCTTCAGCGGCTCACCCGCGAAGATCAGCCGTTTCAGGAAGCATCGCGACAATCCGAAACTTCAGGAGACCCTGACCTTACCTTGACAAGGTTACGTGGTCGATTGTTACTCGCGGAGACCTATCTCAAGATGAAAGATTTTGAGCAAGCCAAGCGAGTGCTGGACGCGATTCCCGACTGGTCTCTAAGCGATGAGCTGGTCTGGAGACGTGAGTTTGTGCTCACTCAGTTGCAGTTGGCCGAGGAGAATCTTATTGAAGCCAGGCAAAGCGCGACGCGTCTTCTGGCGTGGGCGCGAAGCATTGATTCCGCAGAATGGATTTCAGAATCCGTTGCCCTTAAGGGCGATGTCTTGCAGGCCAATGGTCAGTATGAAGCCGCCCTGGCAACGTATGAGCAAAATCTCAGCTCGAAGACCCATGTAGCGCGCCGTCGGCAAGCACGCCTTAAAATGGTGGAGTTGGGGCTGTTGATGAACCAAATTTCCGAGGTGCTTTCCCGGCTGGAATCCATGCTTGAAGAACCCGAGCCGGATGCCTCTCTAGATGTGGTTTTACTCACCATGGCTGAAATACGGCTCAAGCAATACTTTGGGTCCAATGAAGTCGGTCGGCAGAAGGGGGCGGAACTTCCCTCCCGAGATCTATTGGTTATCGCACGCGGCCACTTGGAACAAATGCTCCGTGATTATCCTCAATCCGCCTATTATGGACGGGCACTTTATGCACTTGGGTGGTGTTTCTGGGAGCAGGAGGATGGGGCTCAATCCATGGATGCTTTTGCCAAGGCAAAGGGCGCCCTGCCATTATCCATGGAGCATGCGGAATCGCTTTTCAAGCAAGGGGATCTTTACTTGATCCAGGGCGATGCCAGGCGAGCCTTGGGCCTGTATCAGGAGATGCAGGATACCTATCAAGAGAACGAGAAAGTCAGGGCACAATTATTTGACCAACTCCTTTACCAGTCGCTTAAGGCTGCTATCACTGCCGAGGATGTATCGGCCGCCTCACGCATCGCTGAAGACATCATCCATCACTATCCTTCCGGACCTTTTGCCCAGCGCAGCCAGTTGATGCTTGGCCAAGAACTGATGCACATCAGGAAGCTGGAGGAAGCAAGATCCCTTTTCATGAGGATGATCGAGCGCTTTGACGATTTCGCTTCTCGTCCATTGGTTGAATTATGCGTTGCCCGTTCTCATGAGTTGGAAGGCGATTGGGCCCAGGCGTTGGTTGGCTACAACCAATGGCTTGAACAATTTTCTGGAGACAGCAGAGAGCCTGAAGTTCTCTATGGAAGAGCCTGGCTGGAGGATCGACTCGGAAAGACGAGTGAGGCGATGGAGCACTTTCAGATCATGCTAAAGGCCTTTCCAGACCACCCCAATGCGCTGCTGGCCTCCAATTGGATAGGGGATCACTACTTCAACCGTGGAGACTTTTCGGAAGCTGAGGCAGCCTATGGCCAGGTGATCGCAGCTAAGGGGGATGGATCGGAATCGCAAAGCGCGCGCGCGAAGCTCATGTTGGCCAAGTGCCGCTTTTATCAGAACGACTATGAGGGGGTTCTGGAACATCTTTCGCCTTTGTTGGATGACACTGCCATCATGGAGTCCATGGGTAAGGATTTCATGGCTGAGGTGTTTCTGTGTCAGGGCGATGCTCAATTTGCCTTTGCCCGCACCACCACGCCTTACAATCCCGTCGCCTTGGGACGTGCCAGCAACGCCTACACCACCGTTTATGCGGTTCATCGACCCAACCGCTGGGAACCCCTTGCATGGGGGCGCCGCGGCGATTTACTCTATTTTTCGGGCGAAGATTACCAGGAAGCTATCAATGCCTATGAGGAGGCGCTGAAATATGAATACCTCAACATCGGAACGCGCAGCCAGTTGGCGGTCTCGCTGGGTTTGGCCAAGGAGCGTCTCTCTGAATCTGAGGATGGCACTCGCGACATGGCTCTGGAAACCGAAGCGCTGAATCATTACCTCCACGTCGTTTACCAGAAGAATCTGAGGCGCGGAGAGGTCACCGATGCCTTCTGGCTGCGGGAAGCTGGCATTCGGGCCATGGCCATTCTTGAACGCCAAGACAATTGGGTTCAGGCGAAGGCATTTACCGATTATCTCAGTAAGCTCCTGCCCTCTCAGGAAGATGAATGGCTGCAGATGATGCAGCAATGGCAGGGTTCCCTCCCTCAACTGCCCCCAACCAAAACCAACACCTCCCTCAACCCATGAAAATCTCTCTACGGAATCAACCTGCTATAAGCCAATCTCAATGGCTGCATGGCATCTTGCTCGGCCTTTGGTCTTTCATGCCACTGGTTCAATCTTCCGATCTGCATGTGGAAAGAGTGTTGGGCCCGGAAGTCGATACCGGTCTCTACAAGCACCCTTCTTCATTCGAAGCTTTGGATAACGGGGACTTCTACGCGGCCTACTACGGCGGTGACGGGGAATACGCTTGGAATACGGCGGTTTATGGAACCAGACGCCTGACAGGAGAGCCTGCGTGGTCCGAGCCTGTTGCCATTGCTAGCAACCCGTTTCAATCCATGGGCAATCCTGTGCTTTGGCAGGCGCCGGGAGGGGAGGTTTGGCTTTTCTTTGTGGTTCGTTTTGGAGGCACCTGGTCATCATCCCGTATCATGGCCAAGATTTCCCGCGATCGATGTCAATCCTGGTCCGATGCCTTCCCCATCACTTTTAAAGAGGGCACTATGGTACGAAGCCGCCCTATTGTGCTTCAAAACGGAGGATATTTGCTCCCGATCTACCATGAAACGGGGCGTGACACCGAGAAAACCGGAGCGGACACTTCCTCCTTATTCCTGCGTTTGGCCCCGGGTTCCCGTTCATGGAAGGCTTCCAACAAGGTCTATTCAAGGTTGGGCAATCTTCAGCCGGCAGTGGTTCCTCTCGGGGGCGATCGTTACATGGCCTTTTGTCGTCGTGGGGGTGACTATGAACCAGGCGACGATGGTTATGTGATTCGTACCGAATCTCAGGATGGTGGGCTTACCTGGAGCCAAGGAGTCGAAACGACTTTTCCCAATCCAAATGCAGCAGTGGAATTGATACGGCTCGCCAATGGACATCTCCTTTTCGTCTACAATCACAGCATGGACGACCGAACGCCTCTTCGAGCCGCTCTGTCTCTGGACGGAGGTATGACCTTTCCTTTCAAACGGGACATCATGGCAGGTGATGGCTCGTATGCTTATCCAACCGCATTGCAAACACCCGATGGGCGAATCCATGTCATGTTCACATCCAACGACCGAACGACCATACGCCTGGCTACTTTTGAGGAATCCTTCCTGCTGAGTGGCGATTGACCTCAAACGGTGTGGATTTTAACTTTTGCAAGTCTCCATGGCTGGCTTGAAGACCTGGATTTTGAAGGATTGCATGTTGATAAGTTTTCGCTTTAACCATTGGTAGGGTTAGACTTATGAGTTATATCCGCAGTTGCGGGATCGCCATTTAATGGCTCCACCGTCCAAATCTTGAAGCCGGACAATTCGACTTCAAATAACTCAAGGATTTTCTGGAGAACTTCGCCATCGAGATCGGAGAGTTTGATCATGAAAATGATGGAGATGGCCGGATTTATGGAAGCCCTATCATGTCGGAATTAACCTTTCCCTCCAAACGTCCGGAGGGACCATCCATTCGGCCCAAGCCACTGATCCCATTCAACAAACCGGGAGATCGGCCTGGAGCGTGGATTTCCTTGGAACCCGCGGAGCACATGAAGGTCGAAACCGGAGAGAGCATCCTCATTCCCTTAAAGGCGAATGGTTTTGAACAGGTCTTTGGTATGCAATTCAGTATTGCCTGGGATGCCAATGTGTCGGAACTTTAAACCCAAGAAGAGAAACCCATGATTAGTGAGGTCCCTTCCTATTACGGAGATCCCGAGGGAGTGCTCTTTTTAGTGCCGGATGACTTTCAACTGATTCGTCCGGGTGTGCTGACTATTGTCCGGCATGATTCTCAGCTTTAGGATGGTGGGGTGACGCTGGAGGATGGCGATACCCTGTTCGGTCTCCATTTTCAGATCGCGGGCTAGGCTGGGATACGCTCGCTGGTTTCTCTGGTAGTCAAGCCCACATCCATTTTATTTGTCACGCTGGAAGTAGAAAGCTGCTAGAGGTTTACTGAGGTGGAAGTCTTTTAGCCTTTCCATCGGCGATCTTGTCCCTCAGGGTAATCTAAGATGCCATACCTCCTCGAATCCTGTGCTTCTCGAATGTTGGCGATCTTGAGATCCTTTTCTGAGCGTCTTTTGATCCGTTGGGTTGGGGTCTCTTGCCTGAAGGTATGGGTTTTGGGGATAGGGTTCTTGAGTCTTCATGGCCAGGAGACTCCGCTTCAGGTGGCAAGCTTCCATGTCGACGTCACCCCGCCAATCGGATCCCCCTTGGCATACAATCGATGTGATGGAGTCGGGATGCCACTGTCGGCAAGAGGGGTGGTGCTCTCCGGAAGAGGGAACCCCATCCTTCTCTGTGCGGTGGATTGGATTGGTATCAGCAATGAGGGGCATCGGCGCTGGAAGGGAGCCTTGGCTTTGGCTGTGGGAACCTCTCCAGATCGGGTCAGTGTCCATACCCTGCATCAACACGACGCCCCACGCTGTGACTTGAGTGCCGAGCGACTGCTGGAGGAGCGGGGCATGGGAGGGATGCTCCTGGACTCGGACTTTGTCGAACAGACCCTCAAGCGGGTAGGAGCGGCCGCGCGCAAAGCACTCCAGAGCTCCGTGGTGGCAACGCACATGGGGCTGGGAGAAGCGGATGTCCATCAGGTGGCATCCAGTCGACGCATTCTTGGGCCAGATGGTAAGGTGCGTGCGACTCGTTATACTGCCTGCCGTGATCCACTGCTGCGTGCCGAGCCCGAAGGCTTGATTGACCCCATGGTGAAGTCGATCAGTTTCTGGAATCAGGACAAACTTATGGTGGTGTTGACGTGGTATGCCACCCATCCCCAAAGTTACTATCTGACGGGGCGAGCCCATCCTGATTTTCCGGGCATGGCCAGGAGCTTGCGTGAGGCCACACTGAATGGCGTGCCTCACATTCACTTCAACGGGGCTGGGGGTGATGTGGGCGCCGGCAAATACAACGATGGTTCGCCCGAGAACCGACAGCAGTTGGCCGTCCGTCTGGCCGATGGCATGTCTCGGGCCTTGGTCGCCAGTCAGCGTCTTCCGATTGCCAGCGATGCCTTGCGGTGGGAAACCCTCCTGGTTCAACTGCCTCTTGCTCCCCATCTCAAAGCGGCATCGCTTCAGGCACAACTTGAGGATCCTTCCGGAGACCCCAAGATCACGATAGGTGTGGCCGAGGATCTGGCTTGGGCAGAACGCTGTGAACAAGGCGGATCCATTGCCTTGCATTGTTTGCAGTTGGGGAAGGCGCGTCTGCTGTTCCTGCCGGGGGAATGTTCCGTGGCCTATCAGCTTGCTGCCCAGCGCATGATCCCGGATCAATTCGTAGCCATGGCGGCCTATGGAGACTACGCCCCTGGATATATCTGCACTGAGGCCCAATACGCTGAAGGTGGTTATGAGGCGAGCCCACGAGCTTCGAGGGTATCGCCTCAGGTCGAAGGAGTGCTTCTCAAGGCCATGCGGCAATTGCTGCGACCCTAATGAAGTATTTAGTTTGAGGTAAGTCACACATTGACAAAAGTATCAGCTTGTTATTGCTTCTCTCTGACTTATCGTGATCTGTGTGCTTTGCGGGCTTTTTACCGGCTCTCTCCAAGCCAAGGAATGACTCTTTGTATTAACCGATATCGAAAACGAGCCTGATGATGCTCAGTCTTTGGTGCGCCTCTTGACCTAAGGGGACTATTTCGACATTGAGGGCCTCGTCGCCACCACTTCCATTCATCAGCCCGAACAGACGGCTGCCTGGCGTATCTGTGAGGTTGTCCAGGCCTACGGCGAGGTGTAGCCCAACTTGAATCGTCACGAGGCTGGCTATCCTGACGATGAGGCCCTGCTCTCGGTCCCTCGCGAAGGTCGGCCTGACTACGGTATGCATGCAGTGGGAGAGGGGAGGGGACTCTATACGTGATTCTGGCCGTTACGGATGATGGACAGCCTCCGCTCCCCCGATATTAACGTGTCATGGCCTTTTCAGGAACCCCGCTCAAGTGAAAGCAAGAAGCTTAGGCCCTAGAAGCGGGATCTTTGAAGGCTCTCTATCGCCCCTTGGCTGGCATTCTAGTGGCCCCAGATTTCCCAGACATCCACCTCCTGGCCCAGTTCCTCGGAGGGGCTGATGGCGTTAAGATCCAATTGAGTGGGTAGATGCTCATGAATCCAGGCCTGCACCTGGCTGGCCAGCTGAGCATCGCCCTGGATGAGTGCCTCAAAACCGGCCGTATCCAACTGAGGGCTGATATGAAGCCCTTGATCGCCATTCAACCGGTGGATGAAGGCCGCCAGCCGGGTAAAAGAGCCTTGCTGCACGATGTAGACGTTGCCCAATCCATCATCCATTTTGCGTCGAATGGTGATCATGGAACTTTTTCTATGGTATTTCGCTTCATTGGCGACAGGCCGACGAGCATGGTGGCTCGCAGAGGATGATCGCCATCCCTTGATTGCACTTCACATCAACAACATGCCACAACCTGGACCTGCTAGCCAATGGTGAGGAGTGAACCTGGTCTTTTTCGGACTTTGGTGGTAAATGAAATTTGAAAATCATTCTTTTACCGGAATGACGGTAATTTAACGAAATGAAAGATATGGATCGTGGAACGGATACCTTTTTAAAACAGCTTCATTGATTTCACCCCAACCATGGTCCATGTTACGTCTGCGACATGAGTGAAACGTATTTAGGAAGATGGATTGATATCAAGAGCTGGATATCAAGCGTTCCCTTTTGGGGCTGCCACGTGGTGGCTGCCTCAGGGATTGTTTACTGGGGTTGGAGTTGGGTTGGTTTTGGTATTGCCTTGATCTTTTACTACTTGAGAATGTTCGGGATCACGGCTGGGTATCATCGCTACTTTGCCCACAGGTCTTACAAGACGAGTCGATTCTTTCAATTCCTGCTGGCACTTCTCGGGACGCTTGCGGTTCAAAAAGGTGTTCTCTGGTGGGCGGCACACCACCGAGCGCATCATCGGTATTCGGATACGGAAAAGGATATCCATTCACCTGTGCAAAGGGGGTTTTGGTGGTCTCACCTGGGTTGGGTTTTAACCACGCGGTATGAAGCAACCGACTGGTCACGCATAAAGGATTTTAGCAAGTACACGGAGCTTCGGTTTTTGAATCGATTTGAATTTCCGATTGTAATTGCTTTTGCGGTTTCTCTTTTTCTGTTGGGTGGCTTACCTCTTATGTTCTGGGGATTTTTTGTTTCCACGGTGCTGCTCTGGCACGGTACCTTCTGCATCAATTCGTTGGCCCACCTTATGGGGAGACGCCCTTACCCAACCAAGGATGGATCCAGAAACTCCATGTTCCTTGCGCTGATTACCATGGGCGAAGGCTGGCACAACAATCACCATCACTACCAATATTCTGCGCGACAGGGTTTCCTCTGGTGGCAAATTGACTTGTCCTATTACATTCTCAAACTTCTTTCTTTTGTCGGAATCGTTTGGGACTTGAAGCCAGCCCCGGTAAGAGTGGTCAAAAGTGCTTGAGTAAAAAAGTGAGGGGCGTTGGCAGGAAGGGGTATTACCTGTTGATGCCTGACTTTGCAGTCGCTTTTGTCGTAGCCACGGACCTGCGGGCCGTTTCCGCCCAGATGCCACTTACCAAACTAGGCGGTGGCTAGCCTGCGTGCTTGAAAGCTTCTCCAAGAGTCATTTCATCGATGGAAAGGGTGCTGGTAAAGGCCGGGGTGATGAG
>Ga0160423_10001454_pt1 | contig 19779 bp, 17 predicted proteins | sample CRUFie14St8metaG_FD_108191 | JGI IMG/M metagenome (GOLD analysis project Ga0160423, IMG submission 108191) | Marine microbial communities from the Costa Rica Dome - CRUD Field 142mm St8 metaG | ecosystem: Environmental > Aquatic > Marine > Oceanic > Photic zone | place: Costa Rica: the Eastern... | reverse complement strand
ATTCGAAATGCGCTTAATTATGGTGCAACGAAAGAAGAGATAATGGAAGTTTTTCAATGCGTCAGTGTATTGGGTATGCACGCCCTGACAGAGGGTGGTCCAATGCTTCGGGAATTAGCTGAAAAATAATAATACGTGCACTCAAACTATATACTTTTCAAATTTTATTATGAAAAAATATACCAAGTGTGCCGGTTTATGTTTTTTTTTGATAATTGGGCCGCTTCTGGCATTTGCAGAGGTAAGAACTATGGGTAAAGCCTGGTGGGAGGCTTCAAGACAGTCCTCTGGTGTTTCTCCTAGCTCTGATGAAGTAAAGGAGGCAATTATCCAGGTGTTTTCGGCACGCGCCTTCAGTTGGCGCGGCATTTTTGGAGTTCATACTTGGATTTCTGTTAAGCCGACAAACGCCTCTGAATACACTGTGTATCAGTTGGTAGGTTGGCGTCTTAGGAGGGGAGAAGATCCGGTGATCATTCAGCGAGATATTCCTGATCGTCTCTGGTATGATGCAGTACCAGAATTGCTTGTGGATGTTCGTGGCGGGGGTGTCGATGAATTAATTAAAAAAATCGACAAGGCTGCAAAAACTTACCCGTATAAAAATACCTACTCCGTCTGGCCAGGACCAAATAGTAATACGTTCATCGCATGGATTGGCCGCCTTGTGCCAGAGCTACGTATAGACCTACCTCCTACTGCAATAGGAAAAGATTGGTTGGGAAAGACAAAGTTTTTTTCAACTACTCCTAGTGCCACCGGGTATCAGTTTTCAGTTTTAGGTCTTTTTGGTATTTTAATAGGGGTGGAAGAAGGGTTAGAAATTAACGTCTTGGGACTGAACTTCGGAATTGATGTGCTCGGTATGAATTTACGTCTGCCGGGTATCGGTAGACTTGGTTTTCCACGGACTATTGGGCCTCGTAAGCTTTGAAAGCAAAACAGGCAACTGTTTGGATGTCTGAGTAGCTCAAAAAGCTTTAGTGCCGAAATTAATTGAGTACAAAAATTTTTCATTTGTTGCGAAAAGGAAAAACTGTGTCCTCTAAAAATGAATCATTGAGAAACTGCAGTGAAATACCTATTTTGGATATGACTCCTTTGGTCGATGGCAGTAACATTCAGGAATTAGCGAAGGAACTCAGGTCAGCCTGCAAAGACATTGGCTTTTTTTATGCCTTGAACCACGGTATCTCTAACACTGTAATCACGAATGCATTCGAGGCATCACGTCGTTTTTTTGATCAGCCTCTCGAATGGCGAATGCAAGTGCATAAAGATCGTTTTCATCGTGGGTACTTACCACTAGGTACGACAAAGTATCCTGGAAAGGCCGCCGATTTGAAAGACAGCTTTGATGTAGGGATAGATTTGCCGCTGACACATCCTGATGTAAAAGCTGGGCTCCCTTTGCATGGTCCTAATCAGTGGCCAGTTGCTCAGTGGTTCAAAGAGCCGGCTGAACTATATTTTGCTGCGGTTAAGTCCTTTGGATTTAAATTATTACTCTTGTTTGCTAAAAGCTTAGATCTCGAAGACGACTTTTTTTTAAGGCATTATGATAATCCGACAATACTTATGCGTATGCTACATTATCCACCGCAATCGGAAGCAAAAGAGGAAGGTGCTATCGGTGCTCTCGCTCACACAGATTACGGCGTAATAACTGTACTGGCACAGGATCCACTGGGTGGTTTGGAACTAGAACGGCGAGACGGGAGTTGGATTAAAGCACCATACATTCCTGGAACATTCGTTGTGAATATTGGTGATTTAATGGGGAGATGGACTAATGATGTCTATCGATCAAATAAACATCAGGTCATAAATCGGTTGGGCATAGAGAGATTTTCTATACCGTTTTTTTTCAATCCTAATCATAGGTCAGTGATAGAGTGTATACCGACTTGTAAAACCTTAGAGCGGCCCGCTCGATATCCACCAGTGGTTGCTGGAGAATATATAGCTAACAAAATACGAGCGAACCAAGGCTTTAAAGGGTAGATTTTATCATCTAAACTTATTTAAATTTTATTTAGACGAGATGTCTATTCAGCGGCAAGGCGTTGTCGCTTTATTTGAAATCCATATTTTTTATCGAGCTCTAAGCCTTCCAATATTCCTAACCCTCGGTCCAATTCAGCGCCTTCTAGAAGACGCAATGGTTTTCTAAGTGGCCCTGATGGCAGGCCTACTGCATGCATTAAACTTTTCACACTTACAGGATTTATATGGGAATAATTGTATTTCAATAATTCGAGGTTATGTAACCAGGCTTCACGGCAGGCAAATGCATCGTCACCTGTCTTCCATGGCGTTGATATAACTGCCATTTCCTGCGGGATAATATTGCCGCTCATATTGGCTGTACCATGTCCGCCCAGTGACATCATTGAAATCACCAACCCTAAATTAGGTGCACAGCAACACATAAGTGAGAGATCGGGCTTAGCAGCACAGAGTTCTGCAGCTTGTCCAACACGGGTTGTGGATTCCTTTAATACCACGATATTTTCATGGTGGGCTAGTTTTAAAATATCAGGAGTTGTTAAATCCGTTTTTACTCTTGGTGGATTATTATAGAAGCCAATAGGTATGTTAGAGGCGTCAGCGATTTCCAAACAAAAATCTACGATATCGGCATTCGACGCGCAGATATAGGCTGGGGCGGCTATTATAGCACCGTCTGCGCCATGGGTGCCCGCGTGATGGATAAAGTCTTTTGTTGTCTCTGTGTTTTGCCCTGTGCAACCGTAATAGAAAAGCATGCGCCCATTATGGAATTTCATCGTTTCTTCGAGGATATGTTTCCTTTCGTCTGTTGACAGCATCGAAACCTCACCCGTGGATCCCATTATCAAGACAGCCCGAGTTCCATTTTCTTGGTGAAAATCTAATAGGGTCCTAAAACCCTCTATATCAATACTGCCATCATTATTAAAGGGTGTGATAAGGGCTACAAACGAGCCTTCTGGTTTAATATGGGGCATGAGCAAACTCCAGGCATAAAACTTGTTCACAAAGCATGTAAGAGAAAAGTATATACTTCAAAGGCTCTTAAAGTAAAAAAAAATGTGCCCCTTCATCTTTGAAAATGTTCAAAGAGAAACTTACGGGTACGTTGGATTTTTTTACCTCGTGTTTCTGGCAGCATGTGTCCGCCGAAATTAAGACAATGTCGGGTCGTGTTTTTAATTTCTTTAGTAAGATGATCACCAGGCATGGTGAGGTAACCATGTGCATGAATATTATCGTGTCAAAATTGATTATACTATTTAATCGTCTTTCTACTTTTAACGCATAATGCGGAAAGCGTTTGGCTGCAATCGCTTTTGCTTCAAATTCTTTCGTGTATTCCGCTTTATACCCAGCTGGGAACATGATTGAAGAATTTAAATGGGTGTAAGAGCATGGAGACAATTGCTTTGCAGCATCAATTCGTAGCTTCTGTAAGGTGCTCAGTTGTTCTTCGGCATAACTCTATGTATTTACTAAAGTGAGCGTTTTAAGCGTTGGGGGGTTGAGAGCTAGCCCAGAGACCCCAGCCCACATCCAGTGGAATGACAAAATAAATGTGATGCCTCAATGTCCAGATGATCTAAAAGGCAATTAACATCGGTCCTTCTATCTGAGATGTAAGGGTCATATTTATCAGAATTTGCAACGCTCCGGCCTGTTCCCAATTGCCCAAATAAAATAACAGAAAACTTTTTCGACAAACTATCTGCTAAATTTTTAGTTCCGTTTGGACCGGAGCTCTGCGGTAATAAAATAAAATTGGAGCTCCAGTTCCCAGCGTTGCATAACGAATTTCATCGTCTGGATGAAGAACCACGGGCATTACACTGTCCTTCTAAATCTGTAAGTTTGCGATCTTGAGTATTATGGTATTATCAAAGAAGACAAACTTAAGGACGAGAATAGGGGTAAATAGATGGCCAATCAAATAGCTTTGATCCTGGGGGTGGGCGCTGAAGACGGGATTGGCGGTGCATTATGCAAAAGGGCAGCACAAGACGGATACCATGTTGTTGCCGTCGGTCGTACAGAGGAGAAATTACAAAAAATAGTTAGAGTAATTAACAGTAACGGCGGAAATGCACGCTGCTTTGTTGTCGATTTAACGAAAGAGTCTGAGATCTTAACACTATTTAAGACGATCGATGATATGACAGAAAAATTGGCCTTCGTCTGTTATAATGCGGGAAACGCTTTCAGATGTGAAACCACTGAAATGACAGCTGCTTTTTTTGAAGAGGCTTGGCGTATTTGTTGTTTGGGTGGTTTCGTAAGTGGCCGAGAGGCCGCCGCTAGATTAGGATCGTATGGATCTGGGACTATTGTATTTACTGGCGCAACCGCCTCTCTTAGGGCTCGTCCACCCTTTTTGGCGTTTGCGTCTGCAAAATTTGGTTTAAGGGCAGTTGCAAGTGGGTTGGCAAGAGAATACGGTCCAAAAGGAGTACATGTTTCGCATGTAATAATTGATGGCGGTATTAACGGCGATGTCATTCGAAGTAAAGCTCCGGAAAGAATTCAATCTGCGGGAGAAAATGGTATGCTAAATCCAAGTGCTATCGCAGAAACGTATTGGCAATTACATCTTCAACATCCAACGGCGTGGAGTTTTGAAGTGGATCTAAGACCATTTAAAGAAGTTTTTTAAACATTAAGCCATTCAATTTATTCTTGGATAGTGTCTATAAATTACCTGGCGGCACAATTGCGTTATGCTTATCTCCCAGAGATTTTAATTTTGGCTAAATACTGAAAGAATGAGAACAAATGGAAACTCTTTTATCACGCACTCCAATACTTCAAAGAAATATGGTGCTCGCAGCTTCCATGTTGTTCATGATTATAGGTACTGGCAGTGTCTATTTTATTGTCGTTGCTTTAAAGCCTATCAGTCTTCAGTTCGATTGGCCGCGAGCGGTACCATCCATAGCTTATGCGCTACAATACTTTGCCGCAGGATTTGGCGGAATTTTGATGGGGTATTGGCTTGATAAATTTGGGCTTGGGGTGCCAGCTTTTATTGGTGCGACTATGCTCGGCCTTGGTTCAATTTTGACCTGTTATATTTCAAACCCGTGGCACCTCTATGCTATTTATGGAATAGTAATGGGGCTCTTAGGCCGGTCCACACTATTTTCGCCACTTACAGCAAATATTACGCGGTGGTTTGAGCACAATAAGAGCAGAGCCGTTGGGATCGTTGGTTCAGGACAGGCGCTGGCTGGCGCTGTTTGGCCGCCAATATTTCAATCGTCGTTCGAATCTATTGGGTGGCGTGACACAGCATTTTGGTATGGTATATTCTGTCTCTTAACTATGTTGCCGTTGGCATTCATACTTAAACAAACACCTCCAAATATAGAGGAGGGACAGAGTGAAAAGAGCGGCAAGGAAGTTTCTTCAGATTCAAATAAATCACTCCATCTATTGGGTTTGTCGACATTGGCGGTACAAATTACTCTAGCAATAGCGTCAATAGGTTGCTGCGTGGCCATGGCGTTACCGTTAGCGCATATGGTCGCGCACGTTAGCGATTTGGGTTACGATTATGAGACAGGTGCTCAATTATTAGCGCTAATGTTAGCGACGGCGGGAGTCTCAGCATTTTTTGGAGTTGGTTTCTTTGGTAAGCGGTATGGTGGCCTAAAAACAATTTTTATTTTTTCGGGTATCCAAGGTTTGTTTTTATTCGCACTCATCTTTGCGGATCAGCTCTGGATGATTTATCTTGTCGCAATATTCTTTGGCTTGGGGTACGGGGGAGTTCTTCCTTGTTACCCTGTAATAGTAAGAGAGTTCTTGCCGGCCTCCCAGGTCGGCAGGCGGACAGCACTTGTAATACTATGCGCTAGCGGGGGGATGGCCCTAGGTTCGTGGATGGGCGGGGCTTTGTACGATGTGACCGGGTCGTACTCACTAGCATTCTTTATTGGTGTTGGCTTTAATGTTTTCAACTTAGTGATAATAGGTCACCTAATTCATCGCAACACTTGTCAGAAAAAAGCGGTTCTTTAGAGTATTGCGTCAAAGTAAATGAAGTTCATTATAACCACTTGCGGCGACTTGATTGCATCGTTCGCGGTACTCTGGTGCTGTACCACTATATCTTACGATTGTTCGTGTTTGTTTGCCCTTAACGTTGAGGTTTACTCCGGTCATCCATGAATCTATTTCGTTGGAAAGAAGCCCTTCCGCTTTTTCGTGGACAAACTTATGCCAATTTTCAACTGACTCGGGCGGCGCTTCTGCCACCGTCATACTTTTGCTTGTCATATATTCAATAAGATCACTAATCCATTCAACACTATATTCAATGCTTCTTGGATTGTTCCCGAGGGCGGCGTGCGGGCCGAGAATCATAAACATATTTGGGAAATCATCTACCATAACCCCTACGAAAGTTCGGGGGCCTTGCCTCCATTTATCTTTTAGGAGTTTACCGTCTGTTCCCCGAATATCTATTCTATCAAAGGCACCTGTGACAGCGTCAAATCCAGTTGCATAGATAATGACGTCAAATTCAAAGTCTTTCGTTTTAGTTTTTATGCCCCTTGCTGTGATACGTTGGATGGGATCGTCCAACATGCTAATAAGTTCGACGTTAGCTTGGTTATAGACTTCATAATAATACGTCTCTTGGGGAACCCGTCTTGTCCCAAATCCGTGATCTTTGGGTATCAACATTTCAGCTATTTTAGGATCATTGACCCGTTTGCGAATTTTATCTGCCACGAAATCAGACATAAGTTTATTAGCTTCTCTATCAACAAGCATATCTCGAAAATTTCCTTGCCAAATACCAAATCCTTTTCCCGCATATCTATCCTCGTAAAATGCTTGGCGTTCTTCTTCAGTGACCTCGAAGGTACCTCTTGGATCTATGGTATGGACAAAACATGCCGCGGTTTTGCGGCAAAGTTCAAAGAGCTCGGGATAACCTGCACGTATTTGATCCATTTCCTCTTTAGAGATTGGTCCATTATGCAGGGGTGTGCACCAATTGGGCCGTCGTTGGAACACGGTAAGCGTTTTTGCGGTCTTTGATATATCTTGAATAGCTTGAACGCCGCTTGCGCCTGTTCCAATTACCGCTACACGTTTACCTTTGTAGTCAATACCGTCTTTGGGCCAAAGACCGGTATGGCACCATGGCCCTTGAAAATCCTTAATTCCTTCAAATTTAGGCATTGTCGGTGTTGAAAGAAGTCCAACGCCGGTTACGAGGAAACGTGTGGTGTAAGAAGTTCCATTTTCAACGCCTACTTCCCAACTATGTGACTTTTTAGAATAATGTGCATATTTGACCCTACTTGAAAACTTTATATCATCACGTAGCTCGAATTTGTCAGCAAAATAATTACAGTATTTTTCTATTTCTGGTTGCCCTGCAAAATGTTCTGTCCAGTCCCATTCATCCAAAAGTTCTTTGGAGAAGGAATATCCATAAGAATAACTTTCTGAGTCAAATCTGGCGCCGGGATACCGGTTCCAATACCAAGTGCCTCCAACGCCGGTACCTGCTTCTAATATTAACGCTTTGAGTCCAAGTTGGCGTAATTTATATAGTTGATACATCCCAGACATTCCGGCACCTATGACTATGGCATCGAATTCTGGACTAAATGGTTGAGTATTTGACATTTTTCTACCAGGCCTCCTGGATCCAACCTCAAAATATATTTGTTCATTCCAGTCCGTCGTAAAACCGGAATAAGCTGAATTAATCTTAAAGGATAAAAGGGATTGAGCAAAAAAAATCTTTAAAAATTAGTAGCTAGATAATATCTACTTTTTTCACATGGATTTCATTCTTAGTCTTTTGAATCTAGACGGTAACGCCTATGTTATTCAAATACGGTTTGAGTATTTTATTGAGTTAGGTGTGATGGCCAGAATACCCATTTTTCAAGTAGATGCTTTCTCAGATGAGATATTTTTTGGAAATCCAGCAGCGATTTGCCCATTGAATAAGGATCTCACAGAGTCTCAGATGCAGAATATTGCCAGAGAAAATAATTTATCAGAGACTGCATTCGTAAAAATTGATAAAGAGCCATTTCCCATCAGATGGTTTACCCCTACAACGGAAGTTGCATTATGCGGACACGCTACACTCGCTGCAGCAAGTGTACTTTTTGATGAGTTTCTCAAAGCGCATCAAACAAAAGTGTGTTTTTCATCGAAGAGTGGCGAACTACAGGCATCAAAAGAAAATGGAATGATATATTTGAACTTCCCAACAGATTATCCTAGTCAAACGGAGTGCAACACTTTAGTCGCTGAAGGCCTAGGGGTTGACCCATTAAACTGCTATAAAGGGAAGTTTGATCTTTTAGTAGAATTCCGAAACGAACGGGAAATCAGAGAGATGGATCCAGACTTTCGTCTTTTGAGTAAACTAAATTCAAGAGGGGTTATCGTTACTGCACCTGGTTCAGATGTAGATTTCGTCTCACGTTTTTTTGCTCCCCAGGTTGGTGTTGATGAGGATCCCGTTACAGGATCCGCTCATACGACACTAACGCCATTTTGGTCTGAACGAGTTGGAAAAAAGGTGCTAGATGCGCGGCAATTATCATCTCGGGGCGGAAATCTTAATTGTAAGTTGCTAGGAGAAAGAGTGCTAATAGGCGGCAAGACCGCTAGGTATTTAGAGGGTTTTTTGACTATTTAAATAAAATCAGTTGCAAATTAATTAGGATACTTTGTTTCCAATGACGCTTAATCAAAAAAAAAATGCTATGGGAATTGGCGCACCAGTATTGCGCAAAGAAGATAAAAGACTGCTAACAGGTAATGGTCAATACACCGCGGACTTTACGCCTCCGGCTACGTGTTTTGCCTTCATACTAAGGTCTCCCTACGCACATGCTGTTATAAAAGGGATCCATTCCGAAGTCAGCTTGAGTGAGCCTGGTATAATTTCTATTTTTACTGGAGCGGATTTACTTTCCCATAAAATAAAAGGTATTCCCCATAACGCGGAGTGGAAGGGAGCACCGGATGCAGAAATCCGACTGCCAGATGGGTTTGAGGTCTTCACACCTGAACATATGCCGCTTGCAACCGATCGAGTGCGATACGTTGGAGAGCCTGTTGCGTTAGTGATTGGAGAAACCGAGGAAGTGGCCCAGACAGCGGCAGAATTATTAGAAATTGATTACGAGGTTCTCCCGTCCGTGATCGACGCCCGAGAAGGAATGCAAACGAGTGCTCCCGTTATATGGCCCGGATGCTCTAAAAATATCTCTCTGATGTGCGAAGTGGGTAATTCTTCCGATACAGAACTAGCTTTTAAAAAAGCAACGCATATTGTGAAATTTGAAAGCTGGGTGCAACGCATTACAGGCAGTCCTATGGAACCTCGAGCTGCTATTGGTTTGTACGATCGGAAAGAGGAACGTTATGTATTGCGGTCAGCCTCCGGTCGGGGCGCCGTGCAAACTCGTGAGCGTCTCGCCTACATGCTTGGCGTTCCTATGGAGAATTGCCATGTTGTATTCGGTGATATGGGGGGGAATTTTGGCACACGTAACGCTTTCTTCCCAGAGGCCTTTCTTATGCCGTGGGCAGCAAAAATTATAGGAAGGCCGGTTAAGTGGATTAGCAGCAGGTCAGACTGTTTCTCGAGTGATTATCAAGGCAGAGATCTAGCGGTCGAAGCCGAACTTGCTCTTGATGCAAGCGGAAAGTTTTTGGGTTTACGAGGTACGAATGTTTCAAATTTAGGTGCTTACGTTGCTTATTTCTGGCCTTTGCGTAAGGGATTGTCTCTCATGCAGAGTATCTATGATATCCCGGCTGTTTCGTTTCAAGGGTTGGCAGTTTTTACCAACACTCCTCCAACGGCTGTATACAGAAGTGCTGGCCGTCCAGAAGCGATTTACGTTATTGAGAGGCTAATTGATCTTGCCGCTGACCAATGTGGGTTTGATCGAGTGGAACTGAGAAGGAAGAATATTATTCCCGCCGCCAAATTGCCCTTCACAACTGCAGTAGGGGTCACATATGACAGCGGTGATTATAACTCAGCAATGGAACTTGCCATCAAACGGAGTAATTGGGAAGGCTATGAGGAAAGAAAGGCAGCCTCGCTTAAAAACGGTATGTGCCGAGGAAGGGCGGTAGCGAATTATATTGAAGTAACCAGTGGGATCCCAAGAGAAAGAGTGGAATTAAGGGCAAAATCAACAGGCAAGATAGAGCTGGCGGTTGGTACAATGAGTAGCGGGCAAGGTCATGAAACAAGTTACGCTCAGGTTGCGGGCGAGTGGCTTGGCCTTCCAATTGAAAGTATTGATTTCATAGCTAATGATACTGACAAAATCTTTGTGGGTGGTGGATCACATTCTGGTCGCTCCATGCGCTTGGTTAGTATCGCAATAGGTGAAGCTATAGATGATTTTTTGAGCAAAGGGAAAAAAATAGCAGCTCAAATTTTAGAAACGAACCAAGGTAAAATTGATTACAAAGCTGGTCACTTTATTAGTATAGGCTCTGAAAAGTTTGTTACTATTTCACAAGTGGCTGATGCATGTGAAACTCTAAATAGTCTTCCGCCAGAATTGCAACATGAACTCATAGGTGTTGGTGATATAACAAATAGAGCTGGAGGATATCCTTATGGTTCTCATGTATGTGAGGTAGAGGTGGATCCAGAGACGGGGAAGGTAAAAATTGTAGGATGGACTGGTGTTGATGATGTCGGGTTAGCGGTGAACCCACTAATCCTTCATGGTCAAGCTCATGGGGCAATAGTACAGGGAGTGGGTCAAGCACTCCTTGAGCAAATTTATTACTCCAAGGAAGGGTTTTTATTATCAGGTTCTTTTATGGATTACGCGATGCCTAGGGCACTGGACTTTCCCTTTTTAGATACTGTTATTACTGAAACACCCGCAACATCTCATCCCTATGGGATAAGGCCTGGAGGCGAGGGTGGCACCACGCCGGCATTGGGTGTTGTAGTAAATGCGATTGTCGATGCCTTATCAGAATTTGGTGTTGAACATATCGAAATGCCAACCACTCCGGAGAAAGTTTGGAGAGCCATTAACTTGTCTCGGGCATAATTGTTGATAAAATGTCACACAAAAAAATATCGCCTATGCGTAATCACATCAATTTAAGTTATGGTAACGTACAAATTAAGTATTTTTAAACGTATTTCAAAGGGGACTTATGGTGGCTAGTTGTGATTGGGTGGATATTGGAAATGGGTTAAAGGCATATTATGGTACGCCAGAAGGTGCTGGCCCACATCCTTGTCTTCTTGTTTATATAGAGGCATTTGGCGTGAATGAGCATTTTAAAAAACTGACAATGAGGCTGGCAGAAGAAGGTTTTGCAACTATTACGCCTGATATATATGGTGGAGACACCTATTCTTACGATGATATGGATGGCGCTATTGGTAAATTAAAAACCATGGATGATAATAACGTTATGTCTCAGACGGAAGCTTGTTTAAAATGGTTGGGCGGAAGGGCAGAAGCCGACCCAGATAGAACGGGCGTTACAGGCTTCTGTATGGGGGGGCGATTTGCTTTTCTGGCTAACGCAGCACTAGCAAATCATTTCAAAGGTGCTGCAGCTTTTTATGGGGGAGGTATTGGTCCTATTGAAGATGGTCTTGGGCGTAAAACTCTTTTGGAAAGAGTGCCTGAATTTGTTTCTCCTATATTACTTTGGTATGGATCGGAGGATCAGTCGATACTTCCTGATGAATTAGGAAGGATCGCACAAGCAATGGCTCAAGAAAAAAAACAGTATACGTTAACGTGTTTTCCAAATGTTGGTCATGGATTTTTTTGTGAAGACCGTGGAAGCTACGATAGGCACGCAGCTGAATCATCCTTTAAAGCAACGGTCGACTTCTTTCGTTCGCAGTTAGTTTAAGCTTAAAGAAAGCCATCATATCCAAAAATTAGATGGCTTTCTACTTATCAAAGCTGGCCCGTAATTCGCGTTTTAATAGTTTGCCGCTTGGATTTTTAGGAAGTGAGTGTTGAAAAATCACTCGTTTGGGTGTTTTGTAGCCAGCCAAGTGCTCTCTGCAATGTTTTATAATTGCCCCTTCTGTTGTGTTTTGGCCCTCCTTTAAAGTGACGATTGCTGTAACAGCTTCGATCCATTGAGGGTGAGGTAAAGCTATCACCGCTACCTCAGATATTTCGGGCATTAAATAAATACACTCCTCCACTTCCCTGCTAGCAACATTTTCTCCTCCAGTATTAATCATATCTTTTTTCCTATCAACGATAGTGATATGGCCTTCCTCATCGATTGTTGCTAAATCACCGCTGTGAAACCAACCACCTTCAAACGCCTCAGCAGTGCGTTCCGGATCTTCAAAATATCCTGTGAGCAATTGTGGGGACCGATGAACAATTTCCCCAACCTCTCCAACTTTAACATCAAGCATATCATCGTTAACAACACGTGTTTCAACATTAATAGCGGCGATACCCGCAGACCCTGCTTTTCTGAATTGGTCTTCGGGTTTTAAAACCGTTGCGACTGGTGCCATTTCCGTTTGACCATAGAGGTTCCAAAGACGTAATTTGGGCAGTCGTTGCTGTAATTCTGTCAGAATTTCAACAGGCATTATTGAAGCCCCGTAATAACCCTTTTCTAATTTGTGAAAGTTTGTTTTGTCGAATAATGGTGATCTAAGCAAAGAGATCCACACAGAAGGAGGCGCAAAGAAGGATGAAATTCCCCTCTTTTCAAGCAGAGCTAAAATGTTATCAGGACTAGGGTCGGATGTTATAGTGCTTGTCATGCCAAGATAGATTGCTGGACCAAGGAATACGTCAAGTTGTGCGCAATGATATAGTGGAAGAGCGTGCAATATAACGTCACTTGCAGTCATCTCCCCATCTATTATGCAGCTTGTGTATTGCCACAAAACCGCACTGTGAGATAGCATTGCGCCTTTCGGCATTGCCTCGGTTCCACTTGTATAAACAATTTGTGCTAGGGAACGGTCATCTAGGTGGATCTCTAACGCTGTTGCATCCCCCGTAAGCAGTCCCTCGAAACGGAGGTCTGTTTTTACTGAACTGCTTTGATGCTCGCTGGGAAGACCAAGCGTTATTTCAATAGCAGTGCCTTTCGAGATTGCCTCTAGACCACTGTCTATAAATTCTGGTCCAAGCGCTAGCATTTTTGACCTCGAACTATTCAGTATATAACGCACTTCATTGGCGTTTAGCATAAAGTTTATAGGTACAAGTACGGCGCCTATTCTTGCGATTGCAAATCTTATTGCGGCAAATCCATGCGAATTTCTTGCAATTACAGCAATTTTATCGCCAGTAGAGATGCCACTAGCTAATAAATGCCGAGCTAACTGATTACATGCGTTATCAAATGTGTTGTAAGTCCACTCAGTTTGTCCGCATATGATCGCTATTTTATCAGGAAACCGCACAGCACTTCTTCTTAAAACATCGCCGATATTATGTTGCCTTGCAAACTGGATTTCACTTTCTAGATGGCTTTGCACACGCTATCCTTCCTATGACTGTGACACGACCGAAGAACTTAATCTTATTTAAACCGTTTTAAATATTATTTGAATGGAGAAGGAAAAAAATAAATCAGAAAAACAATTAGCAAAATGTAATAGCTGACCGGACAGGCTTAAATAAAAAAAGGTCTATCTGTTCGGAGTTCGGCAGAAGATCGGATTAAAGGGCCAATTGCCGTAAAGAGAAAGTTTTAGATATGAATGATTTGGAGTTTGGTTGGTTTTTACCAACTCGTGGTGACACGCTAGATTACGCGATTCCTCAACAAGTACCGCCTTCGCCAGAAATGTTTAAGCGTGTTGTTAAGGCGGCAGAAGATAATGAATTTGAATATATACTTTTACCTGTCGCTGCAGCGTGTTGGGATGCATGGTTGACAAGTGCTGTGTTAACGGGTGCCACCGAAAGTATTAAGATGCTTGTTGCAGCTCGACCAGGTTATATTAATCCTGTCTTACTTGCCAAGATGATTGCAACTTTTGATCAGATGACTAAGGGACGTATTTCAATAAATTTGATTGCTGGACAAAACGATGTCGAAAACGTAGCGGAAGGCGTTGGTCTTAGTAAAAATGATCGATATGAAATGATGATGGAAGAGGTTGAAATTTGTAAAGGTTTATGGTCAGGAAAGGGGAAACTTGATTACCATGGAAAGTTTTATAAATTAAAGCAAGCTCATATAGGACCCGAAATTTATCAGAAACCATTTCCAAAGTTTTACCTCGGTGGGGGATCGTCAGAAGCCGCTGATTTCTCAGCAAAGCATGCTCACGTCCATTTATTTTGGGGCGATACCGTTGACCGTATAAAAAGTAACATTTCTCAGATTAGAAGATTGGCAAGTAAATATGAACGGGAGAACGAGATCGGTTTTGGTATGCGCCTGCAGATTATTTGTCGTGAAACTGAATCTGAAGCATGGGCCGTAGCTGAAGGGCTGATAAAAAACGTCACCGATGACCAAAAGAATATCATAAAGACACATTTTGCTGGTTCGGAAGCAAATCAACGCGTCCAACAATTATCTGCTGAATATGGAGAAATGCTCGGTCCAAATCTATGGACTGGATTAACAAAAGCTAGACCCGGCGCAGGAATTGTCATTGTCGGGGACCCAGAGCAATGTGCAGAGACACTTCAAAGTTATATTGATATTGGATGTCACTCTTTCTGTTTGTCTGGATATCTTCATGATGATGAGGCTATTCGGTTTGGCAAGTGGGTCAAACCAATATTGGAGGCAAAGAATCCGGGACGACTTAAAAAATAGCGCCGAGTCCTAAAACTAAGTAGCAAGATGGGTGAGAAATTGGAGTTATTGTAATAGGCATGTTTACTTATTTTTTTCTCATAGTAGCTATATTCTTAGAAGTGGCTGGAACAATGCTACTTCCCGTAACAAATGGTTTTTCAAAACCAATACCAACCATAATTATGGCGATATGTTATATTGGCGCTTTATTTCTTTTGACTATAGTGGTGAAGACGCTTCCTATAGCCGTGGTGTACGCTACTTGGAGTGGGTTGGGTGTTTTCTCAGTAGCTATCCTTGGGTACTTTGTTTTTGGTCAAGGGTTACCGTGGCCGGCAATATTGGGCTTGTTCTTGATAGTTTCGGGTGTAGTCCTTGTAAATAGTTTCGCGGAGCCTAAAATATAAGAGAAACATGAGTTGTATCTAACGAATATAAAAGTATCTTTTGCCCAAATTTCAGTTGGATGTATTGGATTGACGAAGAAATTTTATGATGTAGTTGTCTGTGGTGCAGGTATGGCAGGAATTGCCACTGCTTACTCCTTGGCTATCAAGTTTCAGAAAAAAGTTCTTTTGATTGATGAAGGTGCACCTCTCTCATTAACTAGCGATAAATCGACCGAATGTTATCGAAATTGGTGGGGTGGACCAGACAATGCGATGCTCTCATTAATGAACAAAAGTATTAGCTTAATGGAAGAGTATGCAGTTGAAAGCAATAATAGTTTTCTAATGAGGCCTCATGGATATTTATTCGCAACAAAAAATAAAAATGAGGCAGACCAGTTATATAGGCAGGCTAAAGATGCGGAAATTTTGGGTGTGGGTTGTCTTCGGGAGATCACAGAATTTTCAAAGTATAAACCAAATAATGTTAAAAGTCCTATAAGTGAGCAAGATGGATCAGATTTTATTACTAATAAGGAAATTATTAAAAACCTTTTCCCTTATCTTAATAAGGACACGGAAGCTGTTCTACATGTGCGAAGATGCGGTTCACTAAGTGCGCAGCAACTAGGAATGTATCTTCTAGAAAAGGCGCGTGAAAAGAGCTGCGAATTTCAGGCAGGTAAGTTTACTGGGATAGAGACCATCGGAGGGAAAGTATCTAGTGTTACAATAGAGCAAAATGGTATAGAGAACCCCATAGCAACTGATACTTTGGTTCTCGCGCCTGGTCCTCATTTAAAAAAGACGCTTGAAAAAATAGGGCTGGATTTGCCCGTCCAGGTAGAAAAACACGTCAAGATTAGTTTACCCGACACGTTAAATGTTGTGCCACGTGACACGCCCTTGATTATTTGGAACGATCCGATTGAATTGCCATGGACTGATGAAGAAAAATCACATCTTGCAGAGTCACCTGAAACCGAGTGGTTGTTGAAAACGTTCCCACCTGGAGTGCATGGCCGGCCTGTTGGCGCTGGTAATCAAGTTCTAATGTACTGGACTTACGACTGTGAAACCAGCATCTATCCGGAGTTTCCAATCGTATGGGACCCGTATTTACCTGATGTCACTTTGCGCGGGATGGCTGTAATGGTTCCGGGGTTAGAAAATTATTTTGATCCGATGCCACGACCTTATGTAGATGGCGGCTACTACACAAAAACTGAAGAAAACCGTCCATTGATAGGACCTTTGAAAATACCAGGTACGTTCGTCTGTGGGGCATTCTCAGGATTCGGTATAATGAGCGCATGTGGAGCAGGAGAGCTGTTAGCTCAGCATATAACAAATGCGGACCTTCCTGATTACGCGGATGCCTTTCTGCCTTCGCGCTATGAAGATCCCTTATACTTGAAAGAAATAAAGAAATGGGTTGTTGATGGACAGCTTTAACCCAGTTTTGTAACAAATTATACAATTTAAAATGATAGAGTGTTAAATGGAGTTTTGGCATTTTGGTGTTCCGTCGGTTTCTGGCGTAGAGCGCATTGCGGAAACGTGTACGGAGTTGAATTTTGATAGTTTAACGTTAAAAGACTCGTAAAATTTTTCGAATGAAGTTTACATTGCCTTAACGCTGGTAGCTAAAGCGACAAATGCTTTAAAACGAGGGCCAGGTGCGACAAATCCGATTACTCGTTACGCGGCTGTAACCGCTAGTACACCATTCAAAGTTACCAAAAGCTCAATTGGATGTGGCGGCAACAGGTCCGAAAATCATAGCAATGGGAGCGAAATTGGAGGGGCGCCTCGGTTTTTTGCTGGAAGCTGATTTTATAAGAATCAAATGGGGTAGAGGTCAAGTACAAGCGTTACTCAATAGAAATAAAGATAATCAAAAGCTACTACTATCCCTTGGTATTTATTTGAATATTTGCATTCATATTGACGTCGATCGGGCCGCTGAATTAGTTCGTCCTGGCGTTAGAATATTCGCGCATTTTACCGGTATGCCTGGCGCTAATAGAAATTATAAAATCCGGTGGACCAAACAGTCTTTAATACTTTAGGGAAACAGTATGATAAAAAACGGCTTGGTTGTGGTGAACCATCTCATGCACAAAAGTTAACCATAGAGTAAATATAAAGATTTTCCCTGATTGGTTCTTATGAAAAGTGTAAAGACACATTACTAGCTATTAAAAAGTTAGGAATAGAGAGAATATTTGTAATTGTACCAAGACCAGGCAATTTTGGACACAAAGCTGACGAGGCACGAGCCCGGTTTGCAAGAGAAGTTATACCCGCCTTAAAAGATTAGCGTACCTCTCTTGCAACCAAACCTCTTCAAACAAACAAATTTAGTTGCGATATTTATTTTCGGGTGAGAAGGCCGTTACTACTGGATCACGTGGTTCACTTACCCATAGTTGTCTGTCTGGATGCATACCTGCGCCGTAAACGGCAGAGACGGCCGATCTTCGCATTCTATTTAAAAGCCGGGTGTCTGCTATCCCGATGGATGGGTGAGTTCCACCGTTAGCCTCCACTATCTCTTTCCACGAATTACGCCGTTTAGTCAATGTTTCTTCATCCTTTAAAGGCGTACAATTTATTTCATTTAAGTTGAGATCAATAATAATTTCATCACCATTTTCGATAAGTGCAATTTCCCCACCAAGTGCTGCCTCTGGGCCGACGTGACCTATAACAAGGCCAACCGATCCTCCCGAAAATCTACCATCGGTCATTAGTCCTACAACGATATTCTTTTCTCTACAAAGCGTAGTGATACGCGAAGTCGAGTCCAACATTTCTGGCATTCCAGGAGCTCCACTTGGTCCCTCATATCGTACTATAATCATGTCGCCATCTTGAAAAATATCCGGTTCATTTGTCAAAGAATATAAAAGCCCTTCTTCTCCGTCAAAAACTCTCGCTCTACCAACAAAAATATTATTTTCCAATCCGCCTTCAACACCAGCTAGCTTTAGGACAGAACTAAACTCAGGAGATAGATTGCCGCCCAATACCCTGAGGCCACCCGTAGGTTTATAGGGTTTCTCAACGGTATATATGACATCACCGTCTGGTGGAGGTGGTGATAGTCTTGTTATTTGTTCTGAGAGCGTTTCACCTGTACAGGTCAATGTGTTGCCATTTAAAAGTCCGGCATCTAAGAGTTCTTTGACAATAACCTGAATGCCGCCTTTCTCATCTATATCGACCATAGAGTAATTCCCAAAAGGTCTTGCATCAATTAGAACAGGAACGACGCTTTCTGATAAATGGTTAAACTCCTGGGGCGTCATAATGTCTCTTGCAAAGTCACCAAAACCGGCTGCTCGAGCTATTTCTGGGCCGTGCAATAGGACGTTGGTAGACCCGCCAACTGCCATGGCAACTATCATTGCATTTCGTATTGAGTCTCTATTTACTATATCTCGTGGCGTTACATTGTTCTCTATCATTCTAACAAGAAAATCAATGAGCTCATCTGGGAACAGCTGCATTCGTCTTGGGTCATCAGACGGTGGTGCCACCATGTGAAGTGGTTCTAATCCCATAACGCCTATAAATGTTTGCATTGTATTGTACGTAAACATACCCCCGCAACTTCCATAGCCAGGGCACGACTCACAGGCTACTCGATGTTTAAGTTCTTCGTCTTCGCTTCCTGCAACTTGGAAACCAGATATAATATCCAGTCTTTCTTTGGTGACTGAGTCCATGCCTGGGCGAATTGGTCCATCTGACATAATGATGGCTGGTTTATTATGTTCAAGTATCGCTGCTGCAGTTCCGACAGGAGGTTTATCACATGCAACGACCGCGATTGTGCCTTCTAAACCGCTCGCACTTAGATGCTCACAAACAGAGTCGTGGGTTACCTCTCTCCCGATCAAAGAATACCGCATTTCCTTGGTGCCATTGCGCATACCGTCTGAAGTGGCCACTGTATATTCGGGTTGAACCAACCGCATACGTAACTGATTATCGCAATCTTGTGTTCGTTTTCTAATTTGTTCATGAATTCTTTCTACTTTTTTTTGAACACCAAGATAACATTGCGAGTCGCCCTTATTACCAATAACACCGATAGATGGTTCGTGGATGAGCCCTATGTCTGTACCAAGTTCCCTCGCAATACCCATAGTTTGAGCGTTTCGGCCAGGATTTTTGTCTATCAAAACCACTTTCGAATTTCTCAAAGTCTTTCCCCCAAATGCTGACAACTGGTCTCATGATTGTTTTTGCTCAGACATCTTATATAAAAGAAAACATGATTAAGAAAGTAAGAACAACTCACGAAATTATGTGCGATTAGATTCATTGATTTAAGAATTTTCACTTTGTTTTAACAACTCGCGCTCTTCATCAATTATATGCTGCGGGAATTGGCTCATGAAACAACAGCAAACTCCTTGATCTATCATGGTTCGGGGTCCGTTTGGATGTCCGATATGTTCATATATTCCATGGCTATGACCATGTTCGTGCCCGTGCTCATGGCTATGACCATGTTCGTGCCCGTGCTCATGCACATGCTCATGGCTATGACCATGTTCGTGCCCGTGCT
>Ga0160423_10001453_pt1 | contig 19787 bp, 23 predicted proteins | sample CRUFie14St8metaG_FD_108191 | JGI IMG/M metagenome (GOLD analysis project Ga0160423, IMG submission 108191) | Marine microbial communities from the Costa Rica Dome - CRUD Field 142mm St8 metaG | ecosystem: Environmental > Aquatic > Marine > Oceanic > Photic zone | place: Costa Rica: the Eastern... | reverse complement strand
GTGCGGTTGAGTTTGTCGGCAGCACGGTCCGCGCCGCGATGATAGCCCTTAGTCCAGGCTTCAAAACTGGCGCGTGCGAGTGTGTCTTGACCATAACCTGGATTGTCCAAAACGCTACCTATCGTGGTGGCGACCTGCTCGCGATAATCAGAAACTGAGACTAGCCCTGCGCGCACTGGCAATATTTCATCGTAATAGCTGGTGAGACCTTCGGCGACCCATAACAGTTCAGTATAATTTATATCTTGATAATCGTAGGTATCAATTGCAGCTGGCCGAAAGCGTTTTACGTTCCAAGTATGAAAGAACTCGTGAGCCATTAAACTCAGAAAACGTTTCCAACGGTCCTCATCCCAAAAAGCGCGAGGGTCAGTATGGACTACAGTGCTATTGTAATACTCAGTACCGCCACCCAGCCCCGGCCCGCTGGTAAGCAGGAAAAGGTAGCGATCAGTAGGAAGTCCGCGCTCAGCTGATTCGAACACCTTGGCTGAAGCTTCAACGATTGCACCAATATCATGGGCAAGGCGCTCTTCGTTACCATCCCAGGCCCCCTCAATCAAGTAGTCGATGGTCATGCCGGCGGCTTCAAAAGTGATTAAGTCAAACGAGCCGACTTCGATGGGCGAATCCACTAGGCGATCATAGTGTGGCGCCACGAATCGGCCTGATTCCGGTTGTTCCATGCCGCTCGCCGCCTGCCAGCCTTGGGGCAAATCTATGCTGACTTCGATTGGTTGTTCTCGAAAACCTTCAGCATAGATAAACACTGCAGCTGGATTCAAAAACGCGTGCTCTGAATCTACATGACGGGTGCGATCGCCGAGACTGTCAGCGTATATGCGATAGCGCACAACGACATCACCAGCCTCTGAGTTCTGCCGTTGTATTCTCCAGGATGACTTGGAGGTTTGACTAAAGGACAAGGCTGAGCCGTCACTATTCATCACCTCAATGCCGGACATGGTGCCGACAGGGTCGATAATCAAGTACTGGCCCGAGCGCCATACGGGCAAATGAACATTTAGAGCATCACTGACAACACCGCGAAAGCGCGCTTCGATCGTGACTTGCTGCACATCACGTTCGGACAAGTCGATTCGATAGCTGGTGCTGTCCTGAGCTGTTGCTGATAGAGCCTTGAGAAGCAGCGCAAGAATGATAAGAGTTTGAGCTGATAAGGCTTTTGAGCGCGATGTGATCATTGTCGTGAGGGTTCCTTTGTCGCAAATTCGCGAGGATACCGCAAAAACAAATGAGATCAGAGTATATTTACCTCACGGGCAATTGCTTTGATCCAACTCAATTTATATGGGCAGTCGTGCAGAGCAATCTCCCAAGACTCGCCTACGCTGGATTAAAAACTTTATATTGCTGTGGTCAGTCTTTCCCGTGAATAAAAGCCACCGTCTTTCACAAATGAGACCGCTAGACCACTGCTCATTAAAGAGAAATAAATCACCACATTTTGCAGATGACTGGCAAGCAGCATATATTCGAGCAAACTGAGAGGACTGAAGGGCAGGCTCAGAATCCTGAGCATGAGTTATGCACTTGGCTGCCATCCACGATCATAAAAAAGCGGCTCCAAACCTGAAACAAGTCTCTCAGGAAAACCCACTATCATGGAGCCGCTTACAAACAAACCAACGGCCGCTTCAGATCCTCTTTTTGGAGATTCTCAGGGTCTGACACGCATATATTTCCGTAGGGTTCGAGCATTCACATGGGGTGGTGGTATCGGCTCTCCGCCATAAATATTTCCATCCATGTCAACCGTAACGAATTCTGCTCCGTTTCCCGGGATTATATTGGGGTTAGCCCATGGGAAACGGATAAATTCCTTGACCCAGCCTGTTTCGTATTCGCCGATTCGGATGCCTATCTCATAACCCGGGTTTTGGACGTTGTCCGACTCCGAGTCAGCCACATATATCCGCCCCATGGTATCGAAGGCAATCCCGCTTGGGCGCCCAAATTGGGTCCATGTTCCTTGATGGTTGCCCTCTTGGTCAAAAATCTGGATCCTGCTATTACTTCGGTCGCCCACGAAGACTCGGCCTTCCGGGTCGATCGCTATTGCGTGAAGCGCACGAAACTCACCGGGAGCGTAACCGGTTGATCCCCACGATTTTAGGAAGACACCACGGCTGTTATACTTCGCTACTCGATTATTGCCATTTGCGCTATGTCCATCTGCGATGAAAATATCTCCGTTAGCAGCTACAGCAACATCACTTGGCTCAGTAAAATGATAAGGACCATCTCCAGATTCTCCTGGCGTTCCGATCTGCATAAGAACCTCACCAGTTGGGCTAAATTTGACAACAAGATGGCCCCGATCGTCGCCGTCAGGGATGTTCCTATCGCTGACGGCGTCTGTTACCCACACGTTACCTTCCGCGTCAATGTCTAGACCATGTGGCCATATAAACATACCGGCTCCAAAGGACTCTACGACATTACCTTCGGGATCGAACTTTAGAACAGAGTCTAGGTCCGAATTGACACACTCTGATCCAAACTGGCTTTGTGGAGCATCACAGCGGACGATGGCCCACACATGCCGTCCATCAATGTCGACTTCGGCCTTCCCAACCGCCCCCATGATTCTCCCGCCGGGAAGCTTTGCCCAGCCTTCTACGATTTGGTAGTGGTTCGTCGAGTTTTGCCCACTGGACTGAAGAGGAACTAGTGTGATCACAGCTGCAGCAATGAGGGCTCTAGGCAGAATTTTTCTTATGCAATACATGGAGGACGCCTGTTTTTGGAAAAGAGAGAATCGAAGATATCTGAATTGTTATAATATATCAAAGAGTATCTTGTGTGCGCCAATCGGGTTTAGTCAGGCGACAACAGTTAGTTACCGACATTTTTTTTGGTTTTGCACTGACTGACAGGGTATTTACTGCTTTACAGCTGGGCGGTGCGACCTTTTAGTCAATGTTTTCTCAGTTTCAATAGCCCGTTTATGCTCCCCTACCGAAAGCCGCAAAGGATGTTCGTATTTATACAGTGAGCGATGTCTCTGTTCAGCCATATAGACCCTCTTTATTGGGACGGGCTTTCTCCAGATTGACCTTGCCGGACGATACCGCAATATTGGATTCCACTATACGGCCTACGCACTTTCGTGCCTTCTCTGCGTCAGTCATTGTCGGGATACACCGCTTCATCGTGGTCTATGATGATTTTGTTGCCGGCCTCATCGGAGGACTGATATTTGGTGCCATCCGAATTCATTCCTATCTGCACAAATTTTATTCCTCTCGGCGGCGGTCTTTGGGGTTTTCACTCATCACTTCAAAAGCCCATTGACGGCCTTTAATACTCCCGCCCTGCTGCGCCTTGGCTATTTCTAATTGGCACTTCACCGGCCAACCAGTTTGAGTCTTCAGCCAGAACAGAGTCTTTCTCTTTCCACCTCCTTGAACAGCGTCCATCAGTGACTCAAAGACTGGCCTTTTCCATGCCGGTCGGTTTGCTGACGGTGAATATGTTGGAAAATCCTTTAGCGGACTGATGGCGGCAGACTTTGTTTGTATGATGATGTCTCAAGTAAGTTTAAAAACTGGCCCAGTGACAAAGGATTCGAACCTAGATATTTCATCCTGATAGGTGGCTTAGTCCCTTAATGTAAAGAAAAGAGAGTCGATATCCATATGCTCATAGAGGTTGTGTGGTTTCGGTTCCCAGAGGCATTTGGTTGTCTCAGGAAGCCGCTATTTTTACTGATACCTATCAGACAAAGATATACATGATTCCCACAAGAGCAAAGGTGCTAAGTAAAACGGGGGAGCCCCACGAGAAACGAATGATTTAACATTTTGTTTGCGTGTTGATTATCCTTGGCGCAGAATCTTAGAAGAGGGTCAATAATACTTATTCTTTCAAACAGAAACGTATATAATTACGGGTTGCTCGAGGGGTAGAGTTGGTTGCGTTTCAACACCTAGACACCCATACAACTTCCGGCTATAGGATTGAAACTCACCCTTGAGGGAACTTGGACCTCTTGCCTGACGCTCAAAAATTAAGGACTTAACATGGCACTTATAAACTTTAGCTCATTAAAAAATATGATAAGAAATAATGATGAAGACAATGATACGAAAGACCTTTTTGAAGAGGTTTTAATGCTGGTTCTTGCAAGAGCATCCCGCGTCGATTCAAATATCGATTCCATTGAGGTAAAGCATGTTCAAAGGGCCTTGAAAGAGATAACAGGAACGGACTACTCTGAAGCGGAGGTGCAAACTGCTGCTTCTTCTGAAATATTCGAGACTCAATCTCTTGAAAAAACACTTGCAAAAGCATCTGGCAAGCTCAGTACTGAAAATAAAGCGGCTATTCTGCGCTGTCTTGCCGAACTACTTCAGAGCGATGATGTTATTAGAGATCCTGAACTCGAGTTTTTTGATCACGTAGCAGTCGCACTCCGGGCATCGCCATCTGAAATAGCTGGGTTAAAAGCTACAGATAGCTGAGCTTTAGCTGATCAATGGGAGCAAGGTCACTGCATTACTTCCGAAGGATCAGCCGTATATCCACGTCTAATCGAACTTCTTCTTGCTTGCAGACGAACGCTAGTCTGGGCATTTGAGCATCCAGTGAGTCATAACAACTCCGATTAGAGCGACCCCTGCAAGCGCAATGAGTTGTGACTAACTCATTCCCAAGCCAACTACAATGAGTGAACCAGTTGTCCGTATAAACCTAGTCACTGGATCACGTCTTGTACAGCTACCTTTCTCATTACCCAAATACCCCACCTGAATAGCCTCTTCCTCGGACAGTATAGTATTAACCACTATGCTGATCCTTTCCGCTTATCCACTGTTTACCGTGAGTGCGAATAGGCAGCATAAGATCCATTAAGATCTCCTGGGCCGCTGGTTGATGCTTATGCAAAGAAGTGCACAAATTTGGTTGGATTAGGGGGTATCGTAAAGCGAAAGCGAGAAATACCTTTGTATTTGCTACCGAACGAATTTTTGATTGTCGGACAGTTCCGACCAAGGTTTGCTCATCGCAGCGTGAATATCAGTTTCCCCTTCGAGTCCGGCTATCAAGAGAGCACCGGTTATTCCTGCCCCGAATGCTGTTGTGCTCATAACGCGATAATCTGAGACTTCGTCATCTCGAGGCCCACAAAAACCAAACCAGCCACTAGCCCAACCATCTCCAATATTCAAATCCATGTATCTAAGCTGGCTTTCCCCATCGGTTACTCCGTGCACTCGTCAGGGATGCCTCTGATAATGTTTAAGAACCCCTCTGAGTAATATTGTATCCGTGTTTCGATGATTGATGTCATTTCGCAATTGTTATAAAAAGAAGCAAACGCCGATAGTTTCGCTGACCATACCTCTTCCGGCATAAGCTCACGGGAATATTGAAAATGGTCATTCTCATAGGTAAATAAAAAAATATGGAAAAGGTTTCTTTGAATGATTTCCTCTTCCGACAGATATCCTTAGTAATTCGTATTATTCTCAAACACGACAGATTGAAAGTCTGCAACAACATCGTTCATAGTGTTAACCATATCGGTCGCTGCGCCCAGTCTCTCTTGATTCTGACCCGCTTGAGCAATCATCTCCGATTGCCTCATTTCTAAACCAACGAATATGAGTGAGCCAATAACCCCTACCTTGCCCAATAGTTGAATCAAGTCTTGTATATCTATCCTTTTCATTGATCAATTATCTCCCCATCGCTAAGCAACTGCGCCCGCCGTCTAGGTCAACGCGACGCTGTTCTAGGTATCGTCTGAGCATTTAATCCTCCAAGGTAACAGAGGTTGGTTTCTCGCGATAACTAATCGTGCCGGCCAGTAAGTCACGCCCAACCAGAAAGAATAGAACAGGATATTTATGACTAAGTCTTTGCGATTATTAAAGCCTAGGACCAAGTCTGGGATATTTTGTAAGTCAGAGGGGCCATAAAGATAAATTGAAACCAGAATAAGACCAATCCAAAGCACTGAGCTTGAGAAGCCTATCCAGGCGAACATTCTCAAAACGCCTCTAATGTTCTCTTTCATTTACGTTGCTGTCCTCCCATGAGGTTCTGTAGTGCTTAGATCACTAATTCAAACGCCTTTCCTCAGGCCGTCTACGATCGATCTGCGCAGGGGTCGGGTAGATCAGCTATGATTTCCGATAGTTCTTTTGAAAAATATTGTGATCGCAAATCGAGAGCCCCCCCTGTGATTGCATACGGTTTACAAAAATGATGAAGAGCGGGCAACCCTTATCGCTGGTGTGCGGGTGAGAGTTAATGGCCTTTTGAATTGCCATAATCTGTATAACTCTGGCTTTAAGAAGCTGATCTTTCTCAATTTAACTCAGGGTAGCCAGCTGGCGATCGACGATGGCGAGTTGCCTGCTCGAACGAGTACGCCATTTCTATAAGCGTGCCTTCGGAATATGGCCTTCCCACAAATTGTAGGCCTACTGGTAAATGATCATGCCAGAAGCCCATCGGAACCGTCAAAGCTGGGAGTCCAGCATCTGGCGCCAATAATTGGCTATTGTCTCCTGCATACTCTTCAACGCCACGATCAATATGCGCAGGTGGGTTTGACCAGGTTGGAAAGATAATGCCATCGATCTGCGTTGCATTCATTGCTGCAATGACATTCTGAAGGAGCTGATTACGCAGAGGGTTATTAGGCCATGTAATACACGGCTCCACCCATTCATCAGGTGGAACGTCCAACGGATAATTCGAATAAAAGGTCAGACGACTGCGCGCCTCATCAGAAATCTGATCGCTCTCAAGCAAAAGGCTCACATCCGTGACTAGCTGGCTGCGTAACGTGCGCAAATATTGCGCCACGTCATAGCGAAATCTTGGGCAGAATGGGATAGCATCGCTGAGGGCCCTGAAATCCGTGATCGCGAATGGATCAACTATTTCTGCTCCGGCTTCTTCCAATTCCGCTAGAGCATCTTCGAATATTAGTTTAATTTCGGGGTCTGCTCCTTCCTGATCCACGAGACTTCGAAGTACGCCAAGTCGTTTACCTTGAAGGCCTTCAGTATTAAGAAATTTTAGATAGGATTCTTCACGCCGATTTGGTTCCGCTAAAGGGTCCTTGGGGTCATAGTCCGCGATCACGTCGAACAGTTTTACGCCATCTTCCACCGTTCTTGCCATTGGCCCAGCGATGTCACGGTCAAAATTTAGTGGAATTATGCCATCTCGACTGGTCAGGCCCAAAGTCGAGCGTAATCCAAATAAAGAAAGATGCGAGGATGGTCCACGGATCGAGTTGCCTGTGTCGGAACCCATGCCGGCAACTCCAAAGCTTGCAGCTACTCCAGAAGCAGTGCCACCCGATGAACCTGCTGGCACGTAGTTCAGATCGTACGCATTAGCAGTGCGGCCATATGATGAGGAGATACTTTCTCTCGGGCTAAATGCCCACTCCGCCATATTTGTTTTTGCAAGCACAATGGCACCTGCATCTCTGAGCTTTCGAATCATAAAGGCGTCGTCTTCCGGCACACTGTTCCGCAGTGCGATAGATCCCCCAGTGGTTACCATGTCAGCAGTGTCAAAATTATCTTTTACTAGTAGCGGGGCACAAAATAGCGGAGGCATCTCGATACCTTTAGCTAAAGCGGAATCGATTTCATCTGCACGACGCAGAGCGTTAGGATTTATTTCAGTAATTGCGTTGACACCATTGGGCTGGTCATAAGCCGCTATTCTATCGAGATATCCACGCACGACATCCCGGCAGGTAAAATCACCGGTCCTCAGTGATTTCTGTAACCCCGCGATCGTGGCCTCGACTAAACGCGGTGCTTGCGTTATTTCCAAATTGAAACCGCCACTATTCATGCGACCCTCTGACCCAGGGCTTTGAATTTGATCACTACAAGATGAGAGGGACATCACGATAAAGCAGATGCTTCTACGGCACATTTTGTATTGATTTATTTGCTTGTTCGCCATGACTTCAAACTTGATCGTCAACCTAAATTTGGAATAAGTTAAGAACGATATAGTATCAGAGAGTTTTATTGTATGAGTAGATGGCGTCCTTGGAGGCTGCCAAAAAGAATCACATTTAGCGGCTAATAATTGGGGTAGCAATTGGCCAGCGATGTCCAGTCATTGGAACAAAGTTAGGTAAATAGGCGATACAGTACTAGACTGGAAAATACGATCAGAAATACAAAAAATGATGTGTCATCATCCCACTCACCTTTGATGTCGAGCTTCGCTCTCAATTTAGAAGCCTTCTTATCTAATTTTTTGACTAGGCTCCTTGGCAGATACCAAATCTTCATGAGTAACTTGCGCATTTTACAGGGACCGAAGATCTCAAGGTATTTAACGAGATTATCATGGAACCGTCATAAGTAATGTCAGCAGCCTTGGAAATTTACTTCGATACCACGATCCTTGGGAACGAATTGCTTATTTAGTCAAGCTACCCATTGCCCATTACAATTGCCGGATAGTGAACCGATTTCAAAGTCAGATCAGTCAGTTATAAGCGAAGACTTAGATTGTGTTGTGGGTTTGGCCTAATTTGGAGCAAGTGGTCTGACCCCAGTTGCATCCTGAAGTTACTCTTTTTCTAGGTACAGGCTTGAATTAAGGTAATTACGGTGCGTCTAGCCTAATCGGTCAAGATTAGAAAAGTCAGCGAGGTCAATAATGATATGACCTTATCTCCTGCCAGATTGAGAAATACTACTAACTCCTTACTCCTCTATACCATCTCCGGGCTGGTGACAGCTCAAAGCAGAGCCGCAATCGATGTGCACTCGCTCGGGCCTCAAGTTGGAGAGCGAGTGCCAGGATTTAGTCTGCCAGATCAGCATGGTCTGATGCAGACTCTGCAATCTATCATGGGGCCGAACGGTGCCATGCTGCTATTTCATCGTTCGGCTGATTGGTGACCCTATTGCAAAGCGCAACTCGTGGAGTTGCAAGAAAGGCTGATAGAGCTGACCGAAGCTGGGATCGGCCTTGCAGCCATTAGCTATGATTCATAGAAAACTTTAGCCGCATTCGCTGAGCGTAGCGGAATCACATTTCCGCTTCTCTCAGATGGTGAGTCGGCTGTAATCAAAGAGTACGGCATCCTAAATACCGTTGTCGCTGAGGGCCTTGGGCCTGATGCAGATGACCCTGACGTAGTAGCTGATGTTCATCGTTATGTAGCTGCCGAGGTATTTGATTCACCACAACTTCGGCGCATGATTAATGGCACCCCATTTCCTGGTACTTTTGTGCTGGATAGAAATGGCCGGGTTACTTCCCGCTTCTTCGAAGAGTTTTATCGTGAGCGTGCTTCTACTGCAACAGTTATGCTGGAAAGCGGTATCGGGCTTTCGCCTATCGAAGCTATTAAAACCTCAACTGCAGAATTAGAATTCACGGCCTATCCAAGTGACACCATTGTAACCAGCGGCAAGCGTTTTTCTCTAGTATTAGAAGTTGTACCAGGCCCAGATATGCATGTGTACGCGCCAGGTGCTGCGGAAATGGGATATCGAGTTGTTGGTTTCAATATGGCAGCTTCTGACTTTGTTGACTATGAGCCTATTGACTTTCCGGAATCTGAAGTTTTTCGCTTCGAACCGCTGGACGAATTTGTGCCTGCATATCAAGCGCCGTTTACGCTTCTACAAGAAGCTGTCATTAATGCGTCTGCAGAAATAGAAAAGCAGTTGGAAGATGTTGATGCCATTACACTATCCGGTACTCTGGATTATCAAGCCTGTGACGATGCGATCTGTTATCTTCCAGTGTCTGTTCCGATTTCTTTTAACCTGGAATTTCAACAACTGGACTACGAACGCTCGAAAAGGCAGTGCTTTCGTTTACCAGAGAAGAGAAAGGGCATAATACTTCTGGTAATAAACCAGCAGATATCATGGTCTCGTTTGGAATGCTGAAGCATATAAAAAATCTGGATGTTTAGGAAAGTTTACATTAGCCTGCCCAACATCAATTGTTTCGCTGCTGATAGCCCTCGCAGACATGTCCGTCTCCGCTTTGGCATCCGCATACTGGAGCTGAGGGACTACTGAGATATGAAAGAAAGCGCGATGATTATTTGTGCATTGGTCTTCATATTAATCATTCAGTCTTGCTCATCGACTGAAGAAATCCGATATGAAGATATGACTGAGTATGAGCTCACTCGCTACAATTTGCTCCAGTCGCCATCTGACCAGGTTGTCTGCTTTGGCCCCTCCAGAGGATTTATAAACGGGAGATTCCAAAGGACTAAAAGAGAGTGTTTCACGATTCGTGAACTAGAAACATACTCGATTCTCACCCGTCGATCACCGCATGACACAGTCACCGCAGGTGGCTTTGAAACTGATAACAGCGACTTCTAGCTCGAATACCTGACCTGTGCTCTACCACGTTTGACGGGTGTTTTACTCATGATGTGTCATGTCCTATTATTCAAGTAACTGCTCGAGAGAGGTTTATGACAAATAAAGCCAGTCAAGCTTTACTATTTGGTTACTTATGCGCCTGCTGGTTGATTTTCGGATACGGTATTTATCAGTTCATTTCCGGGGAATCACTAGGCGGAGAGTACATTGCATCGATCGTGATGATGATTGCTCTGTTGCCCGGCATCTTGGATATGCGACAGAAATCTAAAACCTAAACATCAAAGGCACCTATACAGACTCACTCTTCTTGGGTACACCAGCTAGCCGGTCATGATTTCGTTACTGGCTCCTGCTTTTGGCCGCCGAAAGCGGGAGCCAGTAACGTAACCATCACAGCCCAAAGCGACATCGTCGTTACGGGAATACCATTTAACTGTAGCGGGAGGAACGTGGCCCGTTCGGTAAGCCGGTATATCCAAACCCGTTGGCTGGTGTACCCAAGAAGAGTAAGTCTGAATTGGTGCCTACGATCGCTTTTCTTTTTTTCCAAAGTTGTCAGGAACCGACATGCACGCGAGCATGAAGCAGATAAAACCAAGGCCATCAATGAGCGGACGAGCTTTTATGCCTAGCAGCAAGTCAACTGACAGTATCAAAGCGGCAGGCGTCATGAAGATCCAGAAACGACATTTTTTAACAAGTTGGAACATGTTGTTTTTTTGATTTTTGTAAGAGGTCAATTGAACTTGAGGAAGTGACCAGCATAAGCATGAAAATTGCACAATATTCTCCGTTCAAATCTTCACCAGTCAGGAAATTGACCACACCAATACCAATGACTGCCAGAAAGAATAGAGTATGCAATCCCAAAGATTGCGTTTTGCATTAATCGCTTATTCATCACTAGTATAGCGTTTAATGCCTTTGTTCATAGAGTTTTTGCTACGTGGAGTATTGGAAGGTTACTGTAAGTTGGTGTCCCCGGCAGGAGCCTATAGACCAGTAAATACGTGAATTCTAGAGATTAGAGGCTTATTTTCCACCATCTTTTCCACCCAAAACGTTCCGCTTGAGCCGTTTTTGGTCGCTTTTCATACAGCTTAGCCCTCCACAGTTTTATATAGATCCCGCCTTGATATATAGCGGAAGGGAGGCCGATTCGCCTACTGAATTAGTTATAGTATATTCCCAGACTTGCTTGAGCCGATTTTGAAAAAAAGTGAGTTTTATGATGGGACGCAAACGGCTTGACTGACGACACTAAATCAGACACGGGAATGCAAAAGTGAGTTTTACCAAAAAGGAAAAACCAAGATTGGTGTTTTAGAAGCTCATAAAAAAGCCGCCTCACCCAATACCGATACAAGGTAACTACAAAATGAGGCGGGACCCTGATTACAAAGTCGCTTGGTTAACGGTGTGGGCCAGCAGTCAGATTTAAACGGGCTAGCTATTTTTGACAGGACGTTTCCAGAATCTATGCTAGTTAGAGACATGAGAGGCTAATTATGTGTATCAAGTATGAAGCCAGCAGTGAAAAGGATATGCACAAGTCTGGCTGGATGGTGCCGCCAAGACCAAATGTGCCTAGAGACGAATCTAAGCCCAGCGAAGAAGAACTAGAGCGGCGGATGAGTATGCTGCTACCGATTAAATCACCCGATCGAGGGATTGGTAAAATGAGAGAAGAAACAACTCTAGGGAGCTATTTCCGCTTAAAATTTTATGAGCGATTTATATATATCCGGGGTAGCAAAGCAGAATAGAGAAGAATGAGCACACTCTTTGGCACTGATGAAAACGACAGTATTGATGGCGCCTCTCTTCCTGAGGGTACGAGTAAAATTGATCCAAAATCCGGCGATGATGCACTTACCAACCTAGATTCAATTTACGTCATTTCTGGCCCTGGAAATGACAATATTTCGGGCGCGAACATTGCATATGCACTGTGGTATGCAACAGAAAATCCGTTTATAGATCTCGAGAAAGGCGTTGCTAATGATGGCTTCGGCTTTGAGGACATCTTGGATGGCGTCACTACCGTTGCCCTGCCAAACGATAAAAGCAATCCGTTTGACTCTTCCGTCATCGGTTCGGCAGCAGACGAAACCGTCTGGATTTATACCGGAAACAATACAATAAACTTAGGTGATGGAGACGATACCGTAATCATCTATGACGAAAATTATCAGAATTATGAGTTTTCCTATCAAGAGAAAGAATTAAGAGTAAAAACCCTGGTCACCGGAGAGCTTTCCACTCTATCAGGCATAGAGACTGTGGTGATCAGGCAGGCGGATTATAATCGACGAGTGATATTCGACAAAAGTGTATTTACTGCACCAATATCTGGTTTTATCAAAGCTGAAGTTCATCGATTTTCTGATAATTCGACCGACTCCGATGGTCGGGAGTACGAAGGTCAATTTTATCCCGGTGGTCTATTAGAATTTGACATTCAAGGCCCAATGCTGATCGATCTAAATGGTGATGGCTCTCAAGATGCAGTCCTGCCAATTAGCAAAGGCTACGCAAGCGGCGAAAATACACGAACTCCCTTCATTGCCCTAGTATCGCAAAATGATACGTTAAATTTTGACGCTCAAATTAACACGATGATGCCTATTACTAGTGGAGCTGTAGAAGCTGAACCAATACAAATAGGCGCATCCGGCCACCCATTCATGGTGACTGTAAATATAGATACAAGAGAAGTATCGCAAAGAAACGGCTACAAAACGGATCCGGCCGAATTCCCTTCCGAACTTATCCTTGTGCAGTCAACCGCATCAAATTTTGAAGTTACTTCGCTGTTTCCAAATCTGCCTGAATCGATACCAGGTTTTCCTTTGGCTGTGAATGCGCACTCTCTGGCTGTTGGAGATATTGATGGTGATGGCAATGACGACATTATAGTGAGCCAAGGCGGATCTGAAGGCGGATTTCAACTCATACAAGAAGACGATAATAGCTTTAGTCTTTCTATGAATGAATTTTTGCAGGGTATTTCTACCGGATATTGGAGGAATGATGACGGTACCGATGGCGACAATGGAATTAGTAGTCAAATATTGATTGACGTTAATGCTGATGGTTTCGATGATTTAGTGGTTGGCTGGGGCCATACAGGCTCGACATCAGCTTATGTGTTTATCAATCAGAGCGGTGAATTTTCATTAGATGAAAAAAAGCAAATTCCACCGTCAATTTATGGTGTCGACAATCAGCAGGCACTAAAGATTCTAAGTGCTGACTTTGATCATGATGGCGACCCGGATTTGGCGATTCAATATGTGCGGCAGGTGCCGTTCTATGGAGGCTCATATTGGCAAATTCTTGAGAACGATGGATCCGGCAACTTCATAGATAAAACAGATCAGATTTCTGGCCAAGGCGAACTTAATGCTTATGGACAAAGACAGACTCATGCTCATTTCGGCCAACTAATAGATGTCAACAAAGATGGACATATAGATCTCGCTACTTATCGAACGTCCAACAATAACCCACTGTTTTATCTCAACGATGGCCTCGGAAATTTTGAAATTCTTGAAGTACCCACGGCAAAAGTAGGATCGACACCCGGCGGTAACAAACCGGCACTTTATTCTGACTTTGATGGTGATGATCGCCTCGAATTTATCTCGATGAACCAGTACGAGAATACGGATGGCACTGAAAGTGAGATGGTTTTCTATCTCTATGAATTCAACGCTCCAATCGGCACCGGGCCTGAATTCGTGACGTCAATCTCACTTGGAGCACCAGGATTCAATGAATCATATTATTTGAATGCTAACCCAGGAGCGAAAGCCGATGTGTCTGGAGGCAAGTATGATACGGGGTTTGATCATTACCTAGCTGAAGGAAAGTCGGCGGGATTATCAGCATTCGCTCCACAAACAAAAATATCTGGGGGCGTGGGTATAGATACCCTTACACTACCAAATTCTGTGTCCGATTATCTGGTGGATAATGCTTCTGAAACTTGGACGATAAGCACGATTGACTCTCAAATTAGCTACAGCGTCGTTGGTATTGAGAGAATTGCATTCGCCGACGCCAATTATGCATACGATTTAGCGGGCCACGCTGGACAAACGGTGAAGCTTCTCGGCGTGCTTTTGGGTCCCGATGCAGCTAACAACAAGGATTACATCGGTGAAGGGATCAAGATACTTGATTCCGGAATCTCTTACGAAGAACTCATGGGATTAGCTGTTAATTTCGTATTCGGAGCTGATCCGAATCCTGCAATTTTAATCGGTAGTATCTATAATAACCTAGTTGGATCAGAGGCCCCGCAGAGCATTATCGATGAATACAGCGCAGCACTGAATTCTGGTGCGCTGTCACCAGAAGGTCTTGCTATGGCTGCTTCAGAACATGATTTGAATGCGGCGAATATTGATTTGATCGGGCTTTCCAGTTCCGGTGTGGAGTTTACTCTCGGCTAATGCTTTCATCTTTCTGTCTCAGCACCTCATCAAACAGAAACACAGTCACCATCTTCCGCACATGACTGGCCAAAGATATATCTTTAGGTTTGTCCGGCAGTACCCGCATATAGAAGAAATCACGCCAGTTGTTCCAGCCGTCTTCATAGGCCAGGACTTCAAGTGCTTGCCAGTATTCACGCTCCAAAGCCAAACAGCTTCGCCCGCTGTCTAAGTCAATGTGACGCTGTTCTAGGTATCGTCTGAGCATTGTTTGACGCCCTCATCTCCACTAATTAGCGCAGGGTCGTTAGTTTCTCAATCTTAAGTAACCACGACAAAACGGACAAACATCAACAGCTACCTGCCCGCAAATTGATCAGCTTCTAAAATACCGTAAGCCGACGGCGATAGAAGTTGCAGAAAAACCCATTCCCGCCAAACTCAAAAGGACTACAACGAAATCCCAAAGTGGTCGGCGATTCCACAGGATCTGAAAGTCCAAACTATGCAATCCATTGAATAACCATCTTTCTCGCCGACTCGCGTCAGTCACACGACTTATTGGCAGACCTGTCCGAGAATCAATGTGGTACCATGTCGATTCTCTGTCATCGAAGCGTGCGCGAAAAACGGGTAACGGACGAAAGTTATTGTGTCGCGCATAGTAAAAATCATCGAAATCGTCAATCAGGTCGACCGATAACAAGCGACTATCTGGAAGCAGCTGCGAGGCTGCTTTGTTTATGAGGTCGACCAAATCGAGATTACCCTCATTATCCGATTCATTAAAAACGGCTTTGCGTTCTCCATTCTCATAGTGGGTTATTAAGTAGGGCACGCTATTAATGTGATGCCATGTTACTTCCTTTAAAGGCGAATTTGACTGCTCCAAATGCAATGGAACTCCCGGGATGGAAGAAAGCCGGAAAATCGATTGCCCGGTATAATTTGAAATTTGGTCCTGTGCCGACGAGCTGGATTGGAATACACCCCAAGGCCCCATTGACATCAATCCGCTAAACATAAAGGTCGAGACAAATATCACGGATAGCAATCCGGAAATGTGGTGCCACCACATCCAGCCAGAATACGGAGACGCACTTGTGCCTTTAAACTTTTTGAACGGCCGAAGCCTTATTAGTCCGATTATTGTGCCTGTAAGTATAGAAAATAGCCCTAGGATAGAAAGGTAGACAATCACATCTCTCCATAATGCATTGTGCTTGCGGAGTTGGTATGGATAAATCCAATGTATGGTAGAGCCAAGCCAATTCCAAAATCGCTCTCGTCGCTTTGTATCCCGGACCACTTGACCTGTGAGGCTTGATATATAGAGCGACGTACCTTTTTGGTCACCCAAAGAGACTTTATGCAGGGGTCTATGTTTGTTTAATGAAGAGGTAACAGTCCACTGATCAATCTCTATCAAACCTTCGTAGTGTGGTTCAGAGCCTAAGCTTCTGAAACCTGAAAGGGTTGCCTCTTCTAAAGCGCCTTCGCGATCTGCACCCGTGAAGATCTCTGCAGTGTCAGCGAAAACTATCATAGTCTGTGAGTCTGTCGACCCAAAGTGATAGGCAGGCCGGCCCTGTACACTGGATAAACTTAGTGACGAGAAGACACTCGGCATATTGAGACTTTCTACCAGTGAGTAAGGCGAGTGCTTTATCGAATCTAGATCAAGGGGAGGAAGGCTAATCAGCCGCTCGTCTCTGGTGAGTTCGGGATATTCCACGTACATCATGACAATGCCACTAGCGAACCAGAGGAAGAAAAAGGCACACATCACGATGCCAAGCCATCGATGTGTAAGAAAAAGCGCCCTCTTAAGTTTTTTCATGACGAATTGCTGTTTTGATACAAGAAGGGGCCAAAACTGCTTGTAAGACCCCTTTGCCAAGGCTGGCAAGCTGCGAATTTAGAGACGAGGTAGTATACCTATTGGAACGCAACTTGAATCCTTTGTCAGAGATTAAATTCCAGGCCAATTTCGAAACTGCGAGGGGATGCCAGTAGAATCTGATTCGCATATAAAAATCCGGGATCATTTTGCTGCAAATAAAACACGTCTGACCATGATACATAAATCTCGTCAGTTAGGTTATTTATCCTCGCTGTAATACTGTAATTTGCCGCGCTCCAAGCTGCAAAAAATCGACGAGCGTGTAGGAACTTAAGTTAACCTGATTAGCGTTATCACCAAAACGATTATCTACGTACCGTACAGAGCCTCCTATCTCAAGTGGTAATCCCGCAACCTCGCTATAATTTGTCATGATCGATAAGTTGCAAAAGTCCGCCAAAGTGTCGCAGATCAACGGTAAATTCGTCGTGACTGATCAAGCTATTTGATTGAAAGCGATTTCACCGTCGGAATATTTTATAAAATCCTAGAAAGTTTTGACAAAATATTGAAGGACAGGTCAATGACATGCAGATACATCTATTCAAGCAAGTTGGGTGAACGGCAGGAATGAAATAATCAGAATGATGAGCATGAGGACAAGTAGAGTAACTAAAAGATTTTTCATACAGTGCTTGCGTCTATAATTCGTCGCAAGAGCCGTACACACTGACCGTTGCTGGTTTGCTTAATCTATAGCTCTAGCAAGCAATAGCTGCGTTAGGTTTGGACGCCATATGGCGGCAATCAGAGCAATCAGTAGGGCCAAGATAAGGCTATTGATTATCAACGCGGCCCCGGCTACAGCAGCACTACCAAAGATTGTTATGTGTGTTAACAGAATCAGAGCCACTAGTACCGCATTTACGGTCAGTAACTTTTTCTTCGCGTCTGCCTCTTGCTCAGTACTTGCGACGAGGGCGAAGGTTGTTACAAGAGAAACCCAAAATAACGAAACTGAAACAAAATCGAAAAGTAGCGCGGTCAGTAGTGCAATCTCAAGTGAGGCTGGTACGCCCCAAACTACCCCAAGCCATAAAAGGTTAATCTGATCCCTCTTTTTTCTCTTTGCCAACCAAATATTTACTCCTGTGACGGAGACAACGGTTAGCGCCATACCTAGTATGAAGTAGATTGCTTTTCCTAGATAGCCAGCGAAGTGACCAAAATGCAGGTAGTACATTGAGTATACAATCTGTCTCCCTGCTTCACCATCACTGAAGCCAACTTTACCCAAGTAGCGCCCGGCAGCATCAAACTGGTAATTCTCGGAGTAAATCATGCGTTGTGGATGTCTGGCCATGATCGTAAAAAACTGACTAGGCGTGCCAGCTTCATGCACAACGATTAAAAAAGGGTCTGCGTCTGGTGCGACAACGGTCATTTGAGTGAAAGCGGTTTCAAGATCTAGAGGGCCAGCCAAATTCAGCTGCGGCTCCTCACCAAAAACTGAAGCTGTAACTGCAACCGGATCTTTGCCAGTAACAGCAGAAACTACACCCAGCAAAGGGCTAACCAATCCAAAATAAGCCCCAGTGATGGCTATAAGCAAATAGAAGGGGGTTCCCCAGACGCTCAATCGGTTATGGATGTCCACTTGCTCCAGCCGAGTACCCGAGCTGAGCCGCAGTTTGAAGGCATCTTTAAAAATGCGCGGATGTGCAAAAAGCCCCGAAATGATGAGGGCGCAAAGCATGGCGCCGAGGGTACTCACCAACATCATTCCAACGCTGTTTGGTATGGTGAGATATAGATGCATATCGATTAGAAAATCTGTCCACTTACTCTCGACAACGTTGCCCAAACTCCCGTCATGGTTTACATACCAATCTTGCTTCTCGTTAGCCAAAGACAGAAATGGTCGCCCCTCGGTGGGTAAATAAACATACATATGGCTAGTTAGAACTTCTTCGTTCGCGATAGCGTCATTGACTCCCTTTTGCAAGGCAGAGATCTCGAAGGCAAGTGATTCGTCAACACTGGCTTTCTCCCAGCGTTGAAACTCAGGGTAAAAGACACACAGTGTTCCTGTAAGGCAAACAATGTACATCAATGTACTGACCAGCAGTCCGATCCAGGAGTGGGCTGAAAGGCTTTGCTTAACAAATAATCCGGACACCTTCATTGGCTAAATCTCAATGAAGGTGGATAAGGAAAGAATTGTTAAAGCGATTTGGGATGCCACTGGGCGTGCGAGTATCGTATCCGCAACAATCCAGAATGCAAATAGTCCCCAGAGAACTGGCAAAAAACAAATGGCTAGAACCAATTGGTTCAATGCCGAATCGATCATCAATGTGGATAGGGCATAGCTTATCGACGCACTGGTGGCGAGCGCAAAAGGCAGGACTATGAGGGTCATACCTGTGAATTGCAGCAATGTTTGAACCGAAGGCTTATTCACAGAGATGAACTGCAATTCATCTATCGAGGCATCATTGACTCTTGCGTTCAGAACAACGAAAGTTAATGCCGACAGAGATGGAAGCGTAATGCCATAGATCAAGCCAAACTCCCAGCCCTCAAGAGCGGACCAGCAAAACACCGCAAGCCCAATTAAGAGCCAGCCAACACCCGTGAACAATGCTTTTAGAGCGGGTTTATATTTCCACGAGTAGTAGAGGATTCCCGGACCCCCGAGCGTACATAGCGATCCAGCTAATAGGTACGCAGCTGCGATAGTAGGCATTACTCAGTCAGTTACAGGTTACCATGCGACAAAGCTTGAGAAGAGTTACTCTTGCCTCGCAGGTCAAAAACGCGATCGTATCAAAATTTCTGAAAAACGAGAATGATATTTATTCGCATCTTTAGGGAATTTCTGCTATTTCCCCTAAACATATCCCTAAAACGAGGCTGGTGCTTGTTTGCGAATCTCCATTTCGAGGTTTTAATTTCATTTTCCCAATATTTTAGTCATAACATAACATATTAGGTTTGGTCCATGCGCGGTGCGCGCACACCAGCTGCAAGTTAATCGTGACTGATCAAGTGGCACGGGTCACAGCGATGCCAGCGACGCTATCGATAAGGCTCAAGGCAATCTGAAAAAGATTGAAG
>Ga0160423_10001452_pt1 | contig 19802 bp, 17 predicted proteins | sample CRUFie14St8metaG_FD_108191 | JGI IMG/M metagenome (GOLD analysis project Ga0160423, IMG submission 108191) | Marine microbial communities from the Costa Rica Dome - CRUD Field 142mm St8 metaG | ecosystem: Environmental > Aquatic > Marine > Oceanic > Photic zone | place: Costa Rica: the Eastern... | reverse complement strand
CAAACCACATTCCAATTAGAATATTTTGTTAACGACCAGTGCTACGCAGAGTTTACTGCACCTGTAGCTTCAAATACAACACTAACGGTTCTTGAAGATTGTAATCCTTGCACCACTATTGATTTAAATAACTTTGTTGTAGATACTAACACGCCTGTGCAAACGCATACATTTGCGCTTGTAAGCGATAATTCCTCAAATGGTACTTTATCAGTTAACCAAACGACGGGAATTGTAACTTTCACCCCTAGTGCTAATTTTAATGGCTCAGGTGGTTCGTTTACTTATACAGCGTCTAATTCGCTATTAACTAGTAATATAGCCACAGTAGATATTGTTGTTTCATCTGTAAATGATGGGCCTGTTTGGACCACTGATCCAAATACTGTACCTAATGTATCACCTGGTAATTTATGGCAATTTACAGTAGAAGCTACAGATGTAGACCAAGACTCCTTAACTATTACATCTAGTAACTTACCAAGCTGGGCAACATTAACCGACAACGGGGATGGTACGGCATTAATAAGCGGAAATATTACAGCTGGCAACCATGTGTTTACAGTTACCGTTAGTGATGGCGCATTAACCGCAGATTTACAAATAAGCACGGCTTCTTTATCACAAATATTACAAAATTTAAGATTTGTTGGTAGATATGCGTCCGGAAGTGTAAGCGCGAAAACAATAACAGACCCGGATGGGGTTTCTATATCAGTATGTGGCAAGCCGTCTGGTATTGGGACTCATGGGTGTAATAGAGGTTCATTTAAGGTATTAGCCAATGGAACACCAATAGGTCTAGTCAATATTAGTAATAGTGGAGGCGGTGGATATTATGCAGGTAGTTTAGCTAACTCGGCATCTAACCCCGATTATCCTCATGCGTTAATGACAGATCCTGGCGTACCTAGCGGAAATGAAGAGTATTATTATGATAATTCAACAGGCAATAACGCCCCATCGTCCTCAGACAGGTATCAAGTATTCCAAATGGATGCGGCTACCGCAACTGCTATAGCAAACGCTTCTGGTAATGGTGATATAACATTTACAATAGAATGTAATACATTTACTGGAGCCGCTACGCAAACTACAAATTGCCATTCAGATGCTTTATGGTTTAGTATATTTAGACCAGGGTACCCCCAATATTTGTGTACAGCGTTTAGTACATCTGATTTAGTAACAATTAACGCCTATACAGGTAACATAGTAAATCCAATACCATAATGAGTGATCAAACAACAATGAATAATTTCACTGTTCAATCAGTAGTATATAATGCAGTAGCAGGTGATTTAATAACAGAAAGCACTGGAGCAAATGTTGTTATGACATTAGTTCCTAATACAGGGTTTGTAATTGACGCGACTTTATTTAGCCCGCAGACCCCATTGCCACAAAGTATTACGCAAATAACATTTGCACAAGATGGGGATAATGTTATTATGACTATGAATGTTGATTCGACCTTTATTATGCCTGCAAACAATTTAAGTATTCCTGTATGTATAAACGGTTCATCAAGACAAATAGGTGTAATTGTAAAAGGTAAGTTGGATATAAATACGCATGACATAGGTAAATCGCCTACAATTATAACTCCTGCAAATTCATTTACAGATTTTGAAGAAGAAGGGTTGTTAAATACAACAGAAGAAATAATAACACAGACTCTTTCGGCTAGTAATGGTTATTATTTTGACAATCAACCTACTATATCATTAGTTCAGGGTAATCCTAATAATTATTCATTTACTGTTACACCGTCTTTTACTGCTCAACCTGACGGATCAAATAGAATGACAAGTGCTGTTTGTAAAGCATTTTATACATACCCTGACACTAGTGTTGATAATCAAGAAATATTAGTATTTGCTAGAGCGGCAGAAATACCAACAATAGCTCAAGAAATTACGGCTTATTCTATAAACCAAAGTAATATATCTCCTGCAGGCGAGACAAGAGCTATATCTTTAGTTGGTGTTGTTGGCGCTCAATATACTGTAACGATAGTAGCTAATGTAGGTAATAATCCTAATTTCTCAGGAAGTGGTACAAATGAATGGTCGGGAACAATGGCTGGGTCTATTGAATCCGAGTCTATTATTTTCCCTCAAGTAAATCAAGATGTAATTTACACGGTAACTATAACTGGTAATTTAGCGAGCCCATTCGGTACTAATCCGTTTACATTAACTCAGGTTCAAGACGTTGACTTTAGCATTGAATTTAGTTCAACTGGCACGCCTCCTGCATATACAATAACCCCTACTGAATTAAGATTACCAATAGAACCTAATCAGTCTCAAATAAACGAGCCAAATGGGCAAGCGTTCACTTATACATGTGTAATAACTGCTGGAACGTCCACTCCAACAAATGGGTTCGCGCCGTGGTCTGCTACTAGAAACGACCTTACTAAGTTTGGTGGTAATGATAACGGTTGGAACATTTCTGATGTTACATCTTTTGCGGCACCCGACGGTTCAAGTCTTACTGTACAAGTAACCGGATTTATATTTGACACTTTATTTAATCCTACGGGAACAGCGGCTAATTTTGGTGCAACTTTAAATGTAGATTCATTTATTGTATCAGCCCCACCTGTTAGATCAAAAACATCCGCGAACACATTTGCGTATGCTAACAACACTGTTTTATGTGGGCAATCATCAATAGTTAATAATGGATTTATATTCTTCTTAAACACACCAAATGGTGGTATACCTCCAAATGGAGCTCAATTATATGATTCTGCAACTTCCACAGGTTGGACTAGAGGTGCTGGTACATTTGCAATATTCCCGTTTGTATCACCTGGTAGTGGTGGGCAGGATTATGTGGTTGTTACTTCGGCTGGAGTGGTTACTTCAAGCTCGTACTGTACAACAGGCAATCAAAATAACAATAACAACAACGGTAACGGAATACAATAAAATATGGCAATTATACAAAATATAACTTTAACATTTACAAAACCCATACAGGTATCTGTACAAGAAGGAGACATATCTTATTATACGGATGATCCTATGGGGGAAAATATTGTTAGGATGGGTAAGATATTAAGTGTAACACGCGGGAGCCCTAGCGTTATTGTTACCGAAATACTTAGTATAACGCCGAGGCCCACAAATACATCTTTTATATTATTTACAAAAGATAATAAAGCTAACACAAGCGGTATATTAGGATATTATGCTGAAGTAGAAATGAGAAATGATTCCAGAAAGAAGGCAGAACTTTTTTCCGTGGGCTCAGAGATATTTGAGAGCAGCAAATAACATGTAATAATAATTATATGTCAAAACCTATAATTAAATCAAATAATAATAAAATAAGTACCTTTACGTCTGACCTAGAGGGTTTACAAAATCTATTTATAGAAAACAATCATGTTGAAGGAATATATGGAGACGGTAAAAATCTAGTTAACAATGAAATGTTCAGAATAGAAAATGAGTTTTCTGATCAATTGTATATGCGTAAAATGTATATGCCAAAAGAATGTGTTGTTATTAGTGCAATGCACCATACTGAACACTTTTGGTTTTTACTAAAAGGTAGAATACTGGTCACGACAGACAGTGAACAAATTGAACACATAGCTCCGTGTTATGAAAAATCCATGAAAGGAGCAAAACGATTAATATTGTCTTTAGAGGATTCATTGTTTATAAATGTACATAAAAATCCTACAAATACTAAAGATATGGAAGAGGTTGAAGAGTCTTTATACTCTATAACTATAGAAGAATATAACAAAAAAGAAAAATTATGGCAGGAATAGCAGCAGCAGGTGCGGTAAGCGGCATAGCGAGTGCCGCCAGTGGCGCAGTAAGCGGTATAATTGGTGGCCTTTCTGGCATTGCTGGTGGTATTATCGGCAGTGGGAAAAGAAAGAGAGAGCAAGCAGCAGCACAAAAAGAATACGAAATGTACAAGCAGCGTTATAATGAACTAGACACGTCTAATTTATACGCTAATTTAGAAAACACAATGGAAGACTTAACGGTCGACCAAAGAGCGGCTGAATTCCAGCTTCAAGCACAGCAACAAGGGCAAGCGAATATTATGGATCAAATGGCTGGAGCGGCTGGTGGTAGTGGTATTGCAGCACTTGCACAATCAATGGCAAATGCACAAACACAAAATGCAGCGGCAGCGGCGGCTAGTATAGGCCAACAAGAAAGACAAAACCAAATGGCATCGGCTCAAATGGCTGGTTCATTACAGCAAATGGAAGCTGCGGGCGCAGAAAAAGCTAGAGGATTGGAATATAGTAAGACAGGAACACAATTAGGTATGGCTCAGCAAAGATTAGCGGCGGCAAACCAAGCAAGGCAACAAGCAACTGAATCTATTATAGGCGGAATTGGTAGTGTAGTTGGAGGAGTAGCTGGCGCCGGGATGAGCGGTGAGGGTAGCTTTGGTGAAAACCTGACAGCCCTTATTCCAGGAAAATAATACATTATGGCAAAATATAGAAAACCAACAATACAGCAGTCAATTGCCCCTAATGCAGCTTTGATACAGGGAGAAGCAATGTTAAGAGCATCGCAAGCGACAAACCCCACTCAAACAATGAACACGGTAGCTAGCTCTATTTATAAGTATATGGCACCGCAAATGAAAGCAGCAGCTGCAAGGAAAAACGCTTCTGACGCAAAATGGAACAGTTGGCTTAAATCTTTAGGCCCAAATGTAGACTTAGAAGGATTGAATCCGCAGCAAACTGAAGTTATTGGTGCAGCGGCTAGAAATTTAAAAAATCAATATCTTCAAACCTACCAAACGTTAAATGGCATAAGTGATAAACAATCACAGGAATACATGGACGCTGTAGGTCAAATGAATAATATAATGGCTAAATTCAAAGGTTTATCCACTTTTAAAAATGGTCATATTGAAAAGCAACAAGCTTTTGATGAAAATAAAAAAAATGGCAACTATTCAAACCAGTCTCAAAATGACGGGTCTTATGATACCGCAGTTGAAATATATGGCGCTGGTATTGATGGAACAGGATCGCAATGGGTTTTAGGAGATGATGGGTCTACTATTATGTACAATACTTCTAATGGAGCAATAAGCCCGGCAGACGTACCTGAAACTACATTGATAGACTATAAATCAGCTGGTGACATAAGTCAAATGCTTACTACGATAGATGAGGCCGGTGTTGGCTTAACACCTCCAAAAGAAAACGCTTTAAGATCAAAGCTAGAAACAATGCTGGGTTCAAATCCCGCAGCGTTAAACTCTATTATATATGATAATAAAATACCTAATGTAACTTTTGATATACCTGAAGAGATTTTAAATGGAGATCCCGGCATATTAAGAGAAACAGTAATTAATCAAATAGTAGCCTCTTCTGCTACTTCAGCGGCTAATGAAAAAGCTAGAAAAGAAAGAAAATCTAAATCTTCTAGACGCGGTGGCGGTGGTAGAAGCTATGATTTTAGAGCAGCAAAAACATATGACGGAAGTCATCAAGGTCCTGATGGCACTATATATGATAAACAGCGTGGAACCGACGGGTCGGTAAGATTTATTGATGATAAAGGTAATGTATATGATGGAGACGCAAGCGAATTAACAAGGCGAGGCGGCGGAAGTACGTCTGCTGTTGAAGAAGGGTCTCAAAATCAACCATCCCAAGCAGGATTTACCACAAACAATTTTGATGAAGAAACCCGTAATCTGTTAATAACAATAGCACAAGACGAGGGGATTGAAAATCCTACAGATGAAGATTTGAAAAAAATATATGACAATATCGAAAACTAATTAAATTATGTTTGAATTAGAAGATGGAACTATAATTGACACCACCGGTTTTAGTGATGCAAAATTAGGTATATTTAATATTAAATATCCTAATGCAAAACCAGTTGAGGAAGACCCAGTGGGGGATATATTAAAAAATGCAAATTTTCAAAACGATCCTGCAGATGCGGAGACCAGTGTAGGATCGGATCAAAACGATACGGTCTCACTATTGGACGATTATTTATCGGGATCCAAGTCGAACAAGCCTCGACAAGTAGTAAACGAAATTGTTCGAGACAATGTTCGTGTACAGCTACCTGAATTCATAGACCCTAAAAAAGAAATAGAGGCTAAAAAAAGAGAAGCAGAGTTTGCTCGTAAAAAAATAAAAGCGGCAAAAGCAGCCGATGATTATATCCAAAATAATATAAACGAAAGTTTCGACACAACCGAAAGCGGTTTAACATTTGATTTTGATAATCAAGAGCAAATAATTAAGTTTAGAGACCAGGCCAACGGTCAGTATATAAAAAATAACCAAGTTATACAGAATGAAATTATACCTAGAGTTAAAAAAGAAAAAGAAGAAGAACTTAATTTATATATAGCTAAAGCAAAAGACCAGTATAATTTAAACAACCCAGAAGATGTTACACAGGAAAACATCGATGCTTATTTAGCCGATGTAAATGACTATTATTCAGGCATTTTAAATACCGCAATACAAGAGGATGGTGCTTTTAAAGAACAAATGGAATTATATAATGAAGCTTTAGATAATAGTTTATTGCCTTATTATCAAAAATTTTCAGGGGAAAAATTAAATCCAAACTTATTCAAGGTTACGAATATTGCAAAAATGTCTAGAGTGCCCTTAATAGGTACTATAATGGAAGATATTATTACGCCTGCTGTAACAGGCTTGCAGGGAGTGGGAGCTAGCATGGAAGATGCTGGTTTGAAAGGCTATGAAAGCTATCTAGTGGATAAAGTAAAAGATGTAGACAACGCTAACTTCGGCAAAGGATTTGAAGATGACAGAGAAGGTTATTGGATTCCAGTTGAAAAAGGCAAAGGTGGCGCGACAGATTCTAAAAAATGGTCATTTATACCAGATGTTTCAGATGATGGAACAACTCAAGCCGCTAACCTTATACTTGGTGGCAAAGATATAGTTAAAGGGACCTGGGGTGAATTTAAAAATGGTTTTAATGATTGGCTAGAAGGCGAAGATGAACAATTAAGAAAAAGAGCACTAGAAGTTCAAAATAAACAATTGTTATTACAAGGCTCAAGCAGCGGAGACGAATTAGATAAATTTTTATCCGGTGAAAATATGGGTAGAAATGCAATAAGGTTGGCAGCAGAGCAATTGCCTCAAATGGCTTTAAGTATTTTTACTCTTGGAGCATCAAGCGGCTCACAAATAGGGGCGGGTATATATGCAGATGGCATAGATAATGAAGCAAGAAAAAGATTTAATATTCCCGAAGGCGAAGAAATAACAATGGCTCAACGTCGAGAGATATTAAAAGATGAAGACTTTATGGACGCTTTGGAAACAAAAGCTGTTACAGGGGGATTCATCGGTGGTCAATTAGATAAATTTGGGGCTGGTAAAGCACTAAAAGTTTTTACTATAAAAGGTGCTAAATCAATATTAAGAGGCGGTTATAAAAATTTCTTAAAAAACTCAGGAAATTTAGCTATAAATAATTCTAGAAACGCAGTTACTGAGTCTGTAACCGAGGTGTTGCAGGAGGCTTTACAAATGGGTCTATCTGGCAGCGAAATCAAAGAAGATCAATTGTTTGAAGCTGGTGGAACAGCGCTTGTATCTACTATGACATTAGGCATAGGAGGTAATATAAAAACACAAAGCAATGCTGAGTATAAAACTATTGTAAATAAAATTGCTGGTAAGCTCAATCCAAAAAGTGCAGAAGCATTCTATAATCAAAAGATAGCTGAAATTGACAATGAAATAAAAAATACTGTTGATGAAAAAGCTTTAGCTGACTTACAGGCTAAAAAGAAACTGACTATTGAAGTAAGAGACGCTAACACTAAAATACCATCTAATTTTTCATCTGAAGCTAAAGAACAAACTTTAGATTTATTAATAGAAAAACAAAATATACAGAATCAAATAAAAGGTAAAGACGCTAGTCTAGTTAAAGATGAAAGAGATGCAATATCTGACATTAACAATGAACTAGCCACCATTGCGGCCACAGAAAAAGTTACACAAAATGTATTAAAAGCGGGTAAGCCTTTGGCTGATGTAAAAATAGAGGTTGCTAGAAGCGATCAAGACGCCAAAGATCTTGCTGGTAAGAATAGTATAGCATTAGATAATAACGCTACAGGTTTTATAAGCGAAGACGGTACAAAAATATTTATTAACCAAAAGAAAGCCGCAGAACTAGGTGAAGTTAATACCGCATCACACGAATTATTACATGCTGTTTTATTTAAAACATTATATAATAGAGATGCTGATGGTAAAGTTACTGGCAATAATGTTGTTCGAGGACTGGCTCAAGCATTAGATACTGAATTGGCTCGGTTAGAACAAGTTAATGATGTCTATGCAGAAAGGCTTGCATTGTATAAAAAAGATCCCTCAAGCGTACGTGCTGAAGAAAAATTAGCATTATTTGCTGACGCTTTATTTTATGGAGATATAAAAACAAACGACAACGTAATAACTAAAATAAAAGACTTTGTTAGAAGATTGCTACAAAATGCCGGTTTTAAAAACATTGAATTTAATAATAGCAAAGATGTTATAAACTTTTTAAAAGATTATAACAGAGCAGTAAAAAGAGGCAAACTTGGTAAGGCTATAACAAAAGTTGCTGAAGAGGGCGCTGTTGTTGGTAAAAATATAAAAAGATTTACAGGGCCAGAGGCTGTGGCTAGAGACAAAGCAAATAGGTCTATAAAAGGATTGGAAAATGTAAAAACAAAGCTATCCCAAGTAGAGCCTAATTTTAAATCAGCAAGATCACAAACTGACATTGCGATGGAACTTCCCACTATGATTTCAACGCAAATTAAAAATAGATTTCAATTAACTAACGAAAAATTAGACGCGTTTACAGACGATGTAATTGGAAAACTATATTTAGCCCAAGAACCTACAAAATGGGACGGCAGAGGTACCTTATATGGCTTCCTAAACGGTCGTATAAGCAATCGTATTAAAGATGTTGTAAGAGAAGAGTACAAAAGAGTACCGCAAGAAAGATTATACTTAGGTGATGTAAAAAACTTACAAGCAGACGAGCAAGTTAATTTAGCAGACGAGCCGGTAGGAACGCCGCCACCAAGAGAAACGCGTAAATTTAAAACGTTAAGCGAAAGTAGTATATTACCTACAGAACAAAAAGAACAAATACAAAAAAAGCTACTCAGTACAATAAGAGTATTAAAATCTAGATTAGACAAAGGCAAGTCTATAAATAGAACTGTTTCGCCTTTAATTGCTGAAATAAGAAAAGTGATGGGTAAGCAAGCTGATATTGAATTTAAGAAAAGGCTTGGCCCTAAGAAAGATGGTGTGCTAAGAAAAAACTATCTTAAATTTAAAAAGCCTATACTTGAAAACATGACAACCACTTGGCTAATGGGCGCAATGCCATTCGCTGTGCAAAAGCAAGTTGATGGTAAATTTACATCTAATTGGCAGGGTAAAAAGATTGATAGAGAAACCGTAGACACGGACAAAGCGGGTAGAACATCAGGCGCTGATATAGTTAGAAGAGTGCCTAATATTGCGAATAGAGTTACTGATGAGCAGTTTTTGTCGTACATGTTTAAAGATGGTGACGTAATTCGAGGCCGTAAAGAATCTTTGTCAAAAGCAATGGCCGAAGAATATAGTTTTGATTTATTATCAGAAGAATTACAAAATCCAAATAGCGAAATAAGAAAAGCTTTTGTTAATAACCAAGAAGCCTTAGGCGTGCAGCTTAGCGAAAATTTTGTTCAAGAGGTTGAAAAAGATATAGAGAGAGGTAATGTAAAATTTAGCAGGGCCGGTACTCAAGGGCTAAGCAGAAATAAATTAAGGCAATGGCGTAAAGGTCAGAATCAATTTTTAAATTCTGTAGAGGCTTTTAACGGAGACTACGGGAAAAATATTGAAAGAACAATATTACAAACAATAAAAGACGTTTGGCCTGGAGACACTTTTACTAACGCGGAGCTTAAAGGATTATCAAAACAATTTGCCACTGTATTAAAATCTATAAATAAGAATAAGATAGAGTTTTCAATGCAAGCTGGTAAAACTTTTAGAGAGTATCTATTAGATGTAGCCAATGATATAGACGGGAATCTATCTATAGCCGCATATACAGGCGCAACAAAACCAGTGTCTCAATTATTTACATTTAAAGATAGAAAGCTTATTGAAACAGCAGACGTAAAAGAAGCTAGAAGTATTGTTGAAGATGTTGTTGCAAAGTCTAAACTAGATGTGCAGGATGCTTATTCTTTTTTAATGAATACTTTTAACTCCACGCCTAGAAGACCAGATTTGTATCAAGGTAAGCAACAGGTTATTAACGCTCTTAAAAACGCAGGATATACTGATGCTGAAATTAAAACTGTTGGTAGAAGCACTTTTACGCAAGGCGCAGTTACTAAAACAATGCTTGGTAGCAACTTCGATACAGAAGCCAGCATAGAACAATCTAATAAGGCGTGGAATTTTACAACAGCCATAGTAAAAAGCCTGCGCCAAGCTGATCCTAATATACAGGCAATGGTGTTGGCCGCTATGAACAGCGGTACTAAAACCTCATTAAGAGACGCAGCCCCAGTTTTGTGGAGAAGTAAAATAAAGCCTTCGCAAAACCCCAAAGATTACAGATACGAGCACGCTATCCCAGCAAGAGTCGTGCTTGCGCATATGTATCAGCACTATATAAACGGAGACAAGTCTATAGACATGGACGGGCTAAAATCAGATTATAAGGTCGCCATAATTCCTTTAGAAATGGACGACGTGTTGGGTGACGTTAATTTAGGTCAGGTTGCAATAGCAGGATATAATCCCGGCGTTACACCTTGGTATAACAGATATTACAACATATTAACTAGAAACAGAGTGCAATACGCTATTGAAGAAATAGCAAACCCTAAAAATATTATAGGTCAACAATTTGAAGATACATATAATAAAAATAATCCTGTTATAAAAGAAGAGGCACCTGTAGTGGTTAAAGCTGATATAGCTCTTGAAAAAGCATTTAAAAAGTCTAGGTCTTTAAATTATGGGGCGAATCCTAAAGGTATAACCGTATTAGATTTTGACGATACTGTAGCAATATCTAAAAGCATGGTAATAGTTAAAATGCCAGTTAAGGATAAAGATATATTAGACATTGCTGCTAGAAGAAAATTTGGTAATACTGTTTTTAAAGACAAACAAGACTTTCAAAAAACATTTGATAATCTTTCGGAAGAACAAAAACAAGAAGTTTTAAAGGAAGTTCCGGGCCCAACTAAAAGAATTACACCAGCAGAATTTGCAGCTGAATCAGCAAACCTAGAACGAGAAGGGGCTGTGTTTGACTTTAGTGAGTTTAACAAAGTGGTTAAAGGAAGAAAAGGACCGTTGTTTGATTTAGCGTTAAAGAGACAAGCTAAGTTTGGTAATGACAATATATTTATACTTACTGCGAGGCCACAAGAATCGGCTTTAGCAATACAGAAATTTGCCAAAGGTTTAGGTTTAAATTTAAAACTAAAAAATATAACCGGTTTAGCTGACGGAAGACCAGAGGCTAAAGCTGAATGGATGATTGGTAAAGTAAACGAAGGCTTTAATGATTTCTATTTTGCAGATGATCATTTTAAAAATGTTAAAGCGGTACAAGATGCTTTAGCGTTGTTTGATGTTAAATCTGATGTGCAGCAGGCTAAAATGAAATTTAATAAAAGCTTAAAAGCTGATATTAATAAAATGATAGAACGCAATACTGGTGTTAGAGCTGAAACAACATACTCGGCAGCGTTGGCAAGAAGGCGAGGGGCAAGAAAAGGTAGGTTTAAGTTCTTTGTTCCATATGGAGCAGAAGACTTTAGAGGGCTAACTTCCTATGTATTAGCTGGAAAAGGAAAACAAGGAGATGCCGACCAACAATTTTTTGAAGACAATTTAGTTACACCTTATGTTCAAGGTGTGGCTGCTATGGAAAAAGCCAGAAGAGCAATAAAGAATGATTACCTTGGGTTAAGGAAAATGTTTCCCGATGTTAAAAGGAAGCTAAACAAAAGAATACCTGGCTTAGAGTATACTCATGATCAGGCTATCCGTATTTATTTATATAATAAATCAGGATTTGAAATTGATGGCATTTCTAAAACAGATTTGAAAAAAATAAAAGCTTATATAAACAAAGATGAAAATTTAAAATCTTTTGCCGACGGGCTTCAGTTAATAACAAAAAAAGATAAATGGGTTGAACCAGATGCTTATTGGGACACTACCAGTATACTTGGTGATTTAAACACAATGTCTGAAAAGGTTAATCGCAAAGAGTACTTATCTGAGTTTATTGAAAATGTAGACGCTATTTTTGACGAGCAAACGCTAAATAAGCTACAAGCTTTATATGGTAAGCCGTATACAGATGCTTTAAAAAATATAATTAGCCGAATGAAAAGCGGCATTAACAGACCTAATAGAGCTGGTAAATATGAAAGACAGTGGCTAAACTGGGTTAACAATTCTGTTGGTACTATAATGTTTTTTAACAGAAGATCCGCTTTGTTACAAATGTTATCTTTTACTAACTTTGTAAACTGGAGCGACAACAACCCTATAAAAGCAGCAGCAGCGTTCGCTAATCAGCCAGCTTATTGGAAAGCATGGTCGAAAATATTTAATTCTGACAAATTAAAAGAAAGACGAGGAGGCTTAAAGTCTGACATACAAGAACAGGAAATTGCGAATCAAGCTAGAACCTCTAGAAATAAGGCAGGCGCTATAACAGCTTATTTATTAAAAATTGGTTTCACACCTACACAAATAGCAGATAGTATGGCTATCGCAACTGGTGGAGCAACGTTTTTAATTAATAGAACAAAAACTTATAAAAAACAAGGATTGTCTCAGGCTGAAGCAGAGGCAAAGGCTTTTGAGGACTTTAGTAAAGTATCAGACGAAACACAGCAGTCTGGTGATCCTATGTTAATCTCTGCTCAACAGTCCAGCCATTTAGGTCGTTTAGTGTTGGCTTTTCAAAACACACCTATGCAGTATACTAGGTTAATTAAAAAAGCCGGGCAAGATCTTGTAAATCGTCGTGGCGATTGGAGAACTAATGTAAGCAAGATAGCTTATTATGGGTTTATACAAAACTTAATATTTAATGGTTTACAGCAAGCTTTATTTGCATTTATACCCGGGTTTGATGATGAAGACGAAGAAAAGATGACAGAGGAAGAGCTGGAAAAATTAGGTAAAAAAGAAAATAAAAAAATAATTAATACATTGAATGGTATGGTCGACTCTATATTAAGAGGGTCTGGTTTACCAGGAGCAGTAACTTCTACATTAAAAAATACAATTAGAAGATTTTATCAAGAAAGAGAAAAAGGGTTTACAGGCGATCAAGCACAAACATTAATAGAGTTGGCTAATGTTTCGCCTCCTATAGGTTCAAAATTAAGAAAAGTATATAACTCCATACTAACCGATCAATACGATAGAGACGTTATGGCAAGAAGAGGTTTTGAAGCTACAAGGGCTGGCAGATTAAATCTAAGTCCTTCGTATCAAGTTGTTGGTAACTTGTCATCCGCCTTATTAAACTTGCCTTTAGATAGGGTTGTAACAGAAGTTACTGCAATGTCTGAGATGCTTGACGATAGAAATACATCATGGCAAAGATTAGCTTTAGGTCTTGGTTGGAGAACTTGGGATGTTGGAGCTAAAAACGAAGAAGAAGATAGGTTAAAAGATTTAATTAAAATTAAAAAAGCCGAAGTTTCAAAAGCAAAATCTAAAATTAAAAAAGTCAAGAAAAAACAAGCGGAATTTGATAGGCTAGCCGCTATGACACCCGCAGAAAAAGCAGCGTATATTCTCGCTGAAAAGAAAAAGCGTAGCGAGTCAGCTAAAAAAGCAGCCAAAACAAGAGCAAAAAACAAGAGAATAAAAGATTCCATCTTATACAGTAATTAATATGAAAGCACCATTTAACATTAGAATACAACAACAAACACAAGCTGGTAAAAAACCAATTAATGGTGAAGTTGCCAAGAATGCGGACGGATCAGGCGGTCCGATAATGCAAGTCGATTATCAAAGGAAAACAGATTCGATTCAAGCAAACCGATATGTTCAAAATAACAAAAGGTTTTTGACGAAAGCTAAAAAGGCAGGAGACACCGAAGCTGCTGATGAAATTGAAAAGGATATTAACCTGGTAACAACTGATAGTTACACAGGGCCAATGATTACTGACTCCTTTGAAGATCCTAAAAAGAAAGGTTCTGCTACAAAAAAGAAAGATGCTTGTTATAGAAAAGCAAAAGCAAAGTATGATGTATTCCCATCTGCTTATGCTTCTGGTTATATAGCTAAGTGTAGAAAGAAAAAAGGTAAAATTGGATAGTTATGCCAAAGTTTGAAATGAAGCCAGCGCCATTTAAAGTACGCAAGACCGAAAAAGGAGCGTCACTTAAACGTTGGTTCAAAGAAAAATGGGTTGATGTAAGAACGGGTAAACCTTGCGGTAGAAAAGAAGGCGAGAGTAGAGGCGTGCCATATTGTAGGCCTAGTAAACGTGTTTCTAGTAAGACACCTAAAACATCGGGCGAAATGTCTAAATCTGAGAAAGCTAAAAAGATTAGAGAGAAAAAAGCGCTTGGGCAACCAAAAGGCAAACCAAGACGAGTAAAACCGGTTAAGTAATGGAAAATATAAGTAAACATATATCTTATAAAGAAGGTATAAGAAGCACAACAGCAGACAGGCGTGGTATTGAAAATAACCCTGGTCAAGTTGAGCGTTGTAATATGGAAATAATAGCAGAAAATATATTTGAGCCACTACGCGAATGGGTGGGTGGCCCTGTGCGTATAAATTCATTTTATAGAAGCCCTAAATTAAATAAAGCTATTGGCGGGTCTAAACGTTCACAACATATAGAGGGTCGCGCAATGGATTTAGACGATACATACGGGCATAAAACTAACGCTGAAATGTTTCATTTTATAAAACAAAACCTAGATTTCGATCAATTAATATGGGAATTCGGAACCGATGATAACCCTAATTGGATTCATGTAAGTTATGTATCTGAAGACGGTAACCGCAATCGATGCCTTAAAGCATATAAAAACGCAGACAACAAAACTAAATACATGGTAATATGAAAAACTTAATAGTAGCTTTATTATTTTTGTTTAGTCTAAATATAAATGCTCAATCATTTTTTAAGCAGGTATATGATGACTTTTTAAAATATGGCACTGTATACGCTGCTGGCGATATACGTAATGCTTATGAAAATTCACGCAAAGATTTCTTTGTAGAGCGACCAGCTGATGGTGATTTATATGCAGTTCCCCGTGTTATAGAAGTTACTGAGTATTTTGATTTTGATTACAGATACGGTATTGGTATACGTAAGCTTGGAAGATTTGGCTATGAAAGAAAGCCTGGTAATTTTTGGACAGGCAATCAAATAAGAGAAAGCCAGTTGGCTTTATCAGCCCCAACATCTGCTGTAGATGGGTTCGAATATTTATTTCATTTTGAAAAAGAAAGATTACGTGGCGAGGAATTTACAAACTATAGATATTTTTTGAGGCACACAGGTGATCATCATATAGTTAAGGTTGAATCAAGAGAGCAGGGTGCATTTAACTTTTCTTATAAATCTGCTGAAGTTAGAGCAAGAATTCCTATTGGCAAAAAATTTAGTATATCTGCGGGAGCGATATATCGTACACATGAAAGAGCATACGGATATAACCCTATTGAAATATGGTTAAATGAAACAGAAGTTTACGAAGGTGAAGAATATCCCGCTAACCCCTGGTATTCTTTAGGATATGAATATGGCTATCAAGATATAGGATATGAGTCTACTATATATAATCCAGATGGTACAACCTCCCAAGATTTTGATTGGAGATGGATTGATCCAGCGGGAAATATAGTTGCTTACACGGATTTACAATTTCGTAATACAGTATTTAGAGATTTAATAAATCGATATAATAATGAACAATGGGATTTAATCGGCACATTTGGTGTTATGTCGCCAATCATTGGCGCGGATTTTTACCATTATAAAAATAATTTTTGGTTACACGCATACGGCAACTATCTACCAGGCTACCACAAATATGTTTCTGGTGATTTAGATTTTTCATATTTAAATCGTAACAATTGGGGTAAAGGCGGATTGCTTGAAGATGCACAACCAGAGCAATGGGAGGATTACCAAGTTGGAATAAACTTTGGTTGGAAGATTGGAAAGAATTTAGGAATATTCATTGAAGGCGAGTATAATAAAATGTGGGACACGAAGTTTTACAACTCAACCTTTGGCATAAATTATACATTTAAATAATGGCAAATCAACCACAACAAATAGGCGAAAACACAAAAGTAATTTTAGATTTAAAAACCATCGGTATAATTGTTGGTGGAGTAATTGCTGGAGCTACTATGTGGTTTACCCTGAAAGCAGATATAGCTTTGGCTATGGAAAAACCTGAACCAGTTATTGACAGGGTCGAATATGATTTGAAAGATGAATTAGTTCGTCAAACAATAATGGACACACAGGAAGATGTAGAAATGATCTTAGAAAAGCTGGATAAGCTAGATGAGAGAATATACGAAATTCAAAAAGAAAGATGAAAAAAATATTAGCAATGTTGCTGGCGTTTTCAATTTTTAGCTGTGCGCCAAGATATATTGAAAGACCACCTCAGCCTGATACATTATTTGAAGCTCTTAATATTCCAGACAACAATAGACCAAAGAAAGATAAAAGTATTATGAAGGGACTTTTGTTCTTAACTGCGGGATTTGTTTTACATATTTTAACTACAAAATAACATGAAATACTTAATTTTACTTTTAGCCCCGTTTTTTACTTTTTCTCAAGTTAATGTGCCAGATGAGTATTGGCTTACGGATATTGACTTTGATGAAACAATATCAAGCAGTGCATTCGGTGATGATAACGATCAAACTATTGTAATAGAATTTTGGGCTAAATTTAATGAAGCTAATTGCTTTTCTGAATGGGATAAAATTGAAGACGCTTTATATTACAGAGTAGATATATCTAAAGCGCCGATGGCCAAAAAAGAATACCGTGTTAGAATGGCTCCAACTTTATTAATATTTAAAAATGGAGTTGTAGAAGAAACTTTTAAAGCAGGATTAGACTTGTTGTTACCAACAAATCTATCTGAAATACAAGATGCTATACACGAAATAAATGAACAATCAAAATTTTAAATTATGTGGAAATTAACTAAACAGTACTGGAAAGATATGTGGAAAGCATTATGGAGTAAAACTACCATTGATGAAAAAGCTATTGCTACAGTACAAGAAATTAAAAAAAGATACAAGCTTACAGCTCAAGAATTAGCTGATGTTGCCGATGCGATCAAAGAAGTAGGTAATCAAATAGGTGATATTGATGATGCTATTAAGGGCAAAGCTAGAAAAGGTAGAAAGAAAAAATAAAAAATATGTTTAAAGATAAAGAGTTAAGAGGTTATATAGGTGCCGCTACAGTATTTTTACTTGTAATGGGACTTTTGTTATTTTTAGCGTTTTTTGAAATACCAGACACAAACAACGATATATTTAAAGTAATCGTCGGTATGCTAGTTGGTTCATTATCAGTTGTTATCTATACTTTTATAGGTAAGAACCCTGAAGAGGTAGAATCACTAAAAGCTAAGAATGAGGCATTGGAAGATAAAGTGTCCGCTATGGTTATCGAAAAAGACAAGTTAGAGAAACTACTAAGAGATGTTCAAACTGAAGTCATAGATAAATTATCTATTACTGGTGCTAAGTTTGAATTTAAAAGTAATGGAAAAGCTAAATAAAAAAAAGGCACCATTGCTGATGCCCCTTTTTCCAACACAACAAACTAACCATCGCAGGCTACGCAATCTTCACTCATTGCTCGCGCCGCAATATCTCCACGCAGGACGCTTTCTGTCCGCATATAATACAATGTTTTAACTCCTTGTTTCCAAGCATCCATATGGACTTTATTAAGCCATTTGGGTGTAGCTTCGGAAGGGAAGGCTAAATTTAGACTCACAGATTGATCAACATATTGTTGGCGTATACCTGCTTGTCTAATTAGTTCTAATTGATTTATCTCTTTAAATGTTTTAAATATTTCTTTGACAGGCGATTCGTTTATTTCGATACCGTCTAATTCTTTTATTCCTTGTATCGAGCCACCGTCTTCTAAAATTTGCGACCATATTTTTTCTGTATTTAATTTATATTTTCTTAAGACTTTAACCAACGTTGGATTCTTACGAATAAACGTACCCTTGGCAGTCTGTTCAGTAAAAACATTGGCGGCCCAAGGCTCAATACCAGGGCTAACGTTACCGGCAAGCTTACTATTAGAAACAGTAGGAGCAATAGCTCTAAGATGAGTATTACGCATCCCCGTGCCACGGCACCACAAAGGTTCACCATAAACTTCAGCCAGTGCCCTAGAAGCTCTCTCAGATTCAATTTTAATTTGTGAAAATATTCTTCTGGTCTCGAACTGAGCCTGAAGACCCTCAAACGGGATGCCGTTCTGTTGAAGATACGTATGCCAGCCCAAGACTCCGAGCCCAAGAGCGCGACCCTTTTCTGCGCTTCGAATAGAGTTTTCGAAACCTTTTCTATATTTAGCGTTCTGTATAAATTCTTCAAGGACACCATCAAGAAACCATATAGCGTCATAAATAATATTTGTATTTTTCCACTCTTCATATTTTGTTAGATTTAAAGATGATAAGCAACAAACAAAGCTGTGATTTTCATCTGTATGTAATGTAATTTCAGAACATATATTAGTCATATGTACTTTTAGAGCATTGTCTTTATATGCGTCGGGGTTATTCTTATTTGTATTCCCTTTAAATAAGATGTAAGGTTCTCCAGTAGCTTTACGCTTTTGAAGTAATTTTCCCCAACGTTTTCTAGCGTCTTTATCTCCTTGTTCAAGTCTTCGCATAAACTTATCGCCAACAACAGCGCACTGGTGCAAGTTAAGTGATTGTCTGTTAACGTCTCCTTTGGGTTCACGTATTTCGAGCCACTCTTCGAAATCGGGGTGATCAATGTTAATATTAACTGATGCAGCTCCTCGTCTGACAGATCCTTGATTAGTGGCAAGTATTGTTGAATCGTATATTTTACAAAAAGGCACAACGCCATCACTTGTTCCATTGCCTGTAATTTTAGCGCCGGCGGGTCTAATCATATTAATACCAATGCCAACTCCACCGCCGTGCTTAGCGAGCAACATCATTTCTAAATTCTTTTGCCCTATATCTTGTATACTATCAGCAACATCTATACCGAAACAGCTAATAGGTAAACCTCTGTCTAACCCAGTATTAGATAAAACTGGTGAAGCTAAACACAGCCAGCCGTTCCATATATATTCAAAAAATGTTTGTGCTTTTTCAGGCTTGTATAATCTTTTAGCGACAGTAGTTGCAACTCGCATATAAGCATCTCTTGGGGTTTCTCCATTAAATAAATAGCCGCCAGCTATTGTTTTCTTATATACTTCTGTATCACCCCAAGCCGGGTAATCAATTCCTTTTTTCCATTCTTTATTCCACATTACTTTTTAGGTTTAGTATGTGTATAGCCTTTTTTCTTCATTCTTGTGTGATCTGCTATTTTATTAGCCTTGTACCCTTTACCTGTTTTAGGATCGTACATCATATGTGGTTTAAATTTTTTTGCCATAGTTTTATTTTATGTTAAATAT
>Ga0160423_10001451_pt1 | contig 19802 bp, 11 predicted proteins | sample CRUFie14St8metaG_FD_108191 | JGI IMG/M metagenome (GOLD analysis project Ga0160423, IMG submission 108191) | Marine microbial communities from the Costa Rica Dome - CRUD Field 142mm St8 metaG | ecosystem: Environmental > Aquatic > Marine > Oceanic > Photic zone | place: Costa Rica: the Eastern... | reverse complement strand
TTTGCAATGAAAAATAGTTTCAAGTTCAAACACCATATGATTTTCGCCTCTTTCCATGTTTATAGGAATAAAAGTTCCTGCACCATCAACAATTACTGCTGTTGCAGTTTCAAACCCGCTACGATAAAATGCACAAGCAGCATGTAGTTTATGATGCATGTGTGATAAGTCTACAACTTGAGGATGGTTGTATATGTCAACATGAGTAAATTGGTCGATAAGTCCTAGTTTACGTGCTAGGCCTGTGTACACATCGTCACCAGTAAAGTCTACTCTTCCGGCTGTTTCATTGAGTGGTTGGGTATGTGCAACTACTAAGTAGTCAAGTTTGCTTGTATAATTTAAAATTTTTACCATGGAGGCAAAAGGTCCTCCATCATATTTTTGTCTACTTAATCTTTCTTCTTCAATAGCAAATACAATTTTGCCATCTTTAAGTAGGCATACACCACCATTGTGTCCTCTTGTGATTGCAGCAATCCATTGTGACATTATTATTTTTCTCCAAAGCGTTTTATAGTAGTATTACCTGGAATAAGTTTAGGCTTGTCTGTTGGTTTTAAAGGTTGGGGTTTATTAGTTGGGCCGAGATGTTTACGGACACTTGCAAGTATTGTATCAATTTGATCTTGTGATAATTCCATTACTTCATCATTTAGTCTATCCTGTTCTTCTTCCATTGTAAGTCTAATAGGCGCATATACACGCTTACCTTCACCTACATCTATAATATCAAAATTACTATCATCAGGATAAGAAATATTGACAGGATATGTACTACCGGTTACTATTGTTGCTTTTTTACCTAGTGCTTTTACAATGTGTTGTCCTAAACTGTCACATCCTAAAAAATGATCTGCAATTTCAATTATGCCAGCCCAAACACGCATGTCTGGTATTTCAGGTTGAGCTACAGGATGTTTAGGATTAGGACTATCATCAACAACTACAGGGTGTTCACTCATTATAATTACTCCATACTCTTTTTTAAGAATATTAATTATGTCAATTATATTATTGAGTTGAAAACTTCTTGAGGTTGGATCTACTAAAAAATCTCCCATGTTTTCTACTGATCTTCCAAAAGGTTGAATCACCAAAGTTTTATCAAAACCAGTAACTTTCTTTACTTCTTCTACTACATTTGCCGCGCCAACAACTTCAGTTTTATTTAAATTTAGAGTAGGCTTTGGTATTTCTCTTAATCCTTTGTTATTAAGTTGAATATCAAATGCTTGTGCTAAACTACATTTTTGATTATAATATTCCCAAACTCTATACGGTTCTGGTGATACACAGTTTCTATCTTTTATGTATGTTTCAAAAAGTCCTTTGTGCCAATGATCAAAAGCTCTTCTACTAAGTGTAGGATGACCTTTGTAAAAGTCAGTTCCGCCTTCACATACAATAATAAAATCGTCTTTTGGATTTTCTTTTTCGTATAATTCAAATGCAGGTATACTTGCAATTACTCTTCCTGCACCACCGTTCATAAAAAATGCTGTAGATCTTGCCAAATTAAATTCTCCTATTATGTTAATAATAACATAAAAATCAACTTATTGCAAGATATTTATTGGGGGAATAAAAAGAAATGCGCCATTGTGGCGCATTACATAATAATCAGTCTATGATTAGATCTGTTTGTGGTTCTTCTTCACTTGCTGGATCAATTGGCTCCATATTGTAAGCGGCCCAGGCTGGTATTCCTGCATTAATCATTGTAGCTGGCCAGTCACGAAGTGCTTGTCTATAGTTCTGCCACTTAGTTTTTAAATCCGTTGGCATATCATCAACTATTTCACTGTCACTATTTTTTAGTAGTTGCATACGCTTGGCACGTACATCCGGCCAATCAGGAAGTCTGTCTCCTCCACCCATAACTGCTTGTGGAAGCGTAACTGCTGGGATTGTAATGTTGTCATCTTTATCAACATGAATACCATCTATCTCATACACATCTCTAGCTTGTAAAGGAGTTTGATAAGAAAATTTATTGTGTCCTGGCAATTCTTTGACGCCTGGAGGGAATGCCTCACCTGTATAGTCCTCTTCCTCCTCGTCAAGCACTGGCCCAAGCAATTGACATACGAGCGGATTTGATATACAATCTACTTCAACATATCTGCAATCTTTTCCCACAGGACGTCCATCGTCTTTTTCTAGCTGTGTGATAGGACCGCTTTCTTGCATTCCTGTTTCATTGTTTATAATTAAAAATAATTTGTCTGGACCATCATACACTTTTTCAACAGTTTTGCCATCAGTAAAAGTATGATCTACCATAAATTCATTTGGTATATTCATTGTCCATGTAAATTCTACCATAGCCATAATTGTATATCTCCTTCTGAGTATTTATAATTCATTTTAAAAGAACGTCACTTTAACGACTCCGCCGCCACCAGTGCCTCCCTGTCCGCAACATCTACCACAATAGTTTGAAGTTGCACTTTGTCCGCCTGCACCATAATCTGCTATCCAACAACCACATCTTATCCAACAGTAATTTGAATTTTGTTCGTAATAGTTTTCACTTAGATTAGGTGCTCCTGAAGAATGTCCGTTGTGTTTCCAACAGTGACATGCTGATCCAGGATACATGTATCCTGATTGTCCTTGGAAGTTACCTCCATGTGAATACTCTGCCCAGTCTCCGCTGGAACTAGTACCAACACATCCAGGTCTAATACAATAAGGCATGGTTGAAAAACAGTGATCTGTCCAAGCTGTGTTTGCACAACCCAGTTGTCCGCCACAAGCACATAAATTAGATATGTTATAACCATTAACATAAGAAGTGCAACCATTACATCCGCCACAGTTACGACTCAAACACCTATATACACCTGCCGCACATACTCTATATTGGCATCCAGGAGTTGTTATTTGTGATTTACTTACATATGCACCACCACCTGGCGGTTTTGTATGATGACATCTATTACATGAACATGCACCGTTGCCGTTACCACCTGCTCCCCATAGTTCCCAATTTAAATTACGCACACAACTAGGCACCGTCCAGTTGCAACAGCAACCAGCAGAACAACGACAACTTATTCCATAAAACCATTTCACACAGAATCTTTCTCTTACACCGCTTGCTAGATTATCATAATCAAATGTGTTGTTAGGAATTTGATCTGCAATAACTTTTTTGTAACTTGTGTATGATGCCATTATAACTCCTAAATATATGTGACCCTAACAAGGCCACCTCCGCCTGTTCCACCTTGACCACAACATCTGCCACAGTAAGTATTCATAGCACTTTGACCTCCTGTGCCGTATGGTACACTCCAACAACCACATCTTATCCAACATTCTCTTTGATCAGTCATAGCCCAACCTGCAATCTTTGGTGCTGATCCCATGTGTAATTGTTGATTGTGACAGTGGCAATAGCCAGATGCTGTGCTAAATGCTTGTGTTGCACCTCCAACACCAAAATCTGTACCCATTGTGGTCGGACCTAAACAATAATGTCTTGTATAAAAACAACCTGTTGACCAACTAGTATTAGACTCTGCTCTATGTCCTCCACATGCACATAAATCGCTCAAATTATATCCGTTGACATAACTTTTACATCCGTAACATCCTGTACAATTACGTGATAAACATCTGTATACTCCAGATGCACAAACTGTGTAACTACATCCAGGTGTTGTTCCAATTGATTTAGATCCATATGTACCGCCACCTGCTCCTCTAAAATGGTGGCACCTATTACATGAACATGCGCCTGCACCGTTACCTCCGGAACCCCATAGTTCCCAGTGTAATCTTTTTACTTGGCTAGGCACTGTCCAATTACAACAGCATCCTGAAGAACATCTACATGGAATACCAAAAAACCATTTTACACCAAAGTTGTTAAGTGTATTACTATTGATCATATTATCATCAATAACACCGTTTTGTATTTGTGATCCATTAATTTTTTTATAACTTGAATAATTAGCCATTCATATTTTCCTATGCAAAAGTAATCTTCACAACTCCCGGTCCACCTGTACCGCCTTGACCACAACAACGTCCGCAGTATGAACTCATTGCACTTTGTCCGCCACTACCTGGTGGTACAATCCAACATCCACAACGTATCCAACACACAGACTGTGCTTGTGATACTTGCGTTCCTAAAAATGGTGCCGCTGATGGACGAACATATTGAGAGTGACAGTGGCAATTAAATGTAGCAGAGAAGTGTCCGCTGTGATTGCCCATACCAAAGTCTCCATTATTAGAAGTTGGACCTAAACAACATGTCCAACAACTCCAACAAGGAGTCGCCCAACTTGTGTTAGCTCTACCACATGCTCCGCCTATTGCACACAAATCACTTGTGTTGTATCCGTTAACATATGAAGTGCATCCTCGGCAACTTGTGCAATTTCTTGATAAACATCTATATACACCTCCAGCACACAGTCTGTACTGACAACCTGGTGTCGTGCTGATCATTTTTGAATTATAGTAGCCACCGCCTGCAGCTTGATAATGATGACATCTATTACATGAACAAGCACCTGCTCCATTGCCACCTGCTCCCCAGAGTTCAAAAAATACTCTGCGAGTACACCCAGGCACTGTCCATAAGCAACAACACCCTGCTGAACAACGACATGCATTTCCAATCAACCATTTTGTGCATAGTCTATGACGTGTTTCTGTACCAAGTTTGTCTTCAGTTACAGTTCCATCTATAACATTATCGTTGCTTATTTTTTTATAACTTGTATATGTTGCCATGTTTGGTGTTTATCCTATTAGATTGTAAAGATTCGCCATCCATATGTTGAATTATAATAACATAATTCAAATGCTGCACCTTCTGAATTAACAGTTAAGTTTGCGGCATCGCCCTGAATAGGTTGACCGTTTCTTGCCACTGTCAAGTTATTAGAATCAAAAGTTTTTGCAACATCAAAAAATCTTACACGCATTCCTTTTGCAGGTGAACTTGGAAGAGTAACAGTAAATCCTCCAGATCCTGTGTTACACCAATTTGTTTCAAATGCGGCAGTTGTTCTTGCTCCTGTAACATCAACATCTCTAAATCCACATCCAATCCATGTAGTGCCGTTATAAAATTCTAAAATATTTAAATCTGTATTGTATCTTGTATATCCTTCAGCTGGAGAAGGTCTTTCTGCTGTTGTACCATTTGGTACAAGTATGTATTGATCTTGTGCTGAAAATTTCAAAGTAGAAGTAGGTGTTACATTCAATCCTGCGGCATGTATTTGTCCTGCAGAACCAATACCACCCGATGTTGTTATTGCGCCTGTTACTTTACTTGAACTTCCAGTTGCATTAGTACTTTCAATCGGAGCATCTGTAAATACATGTCCTGATCCATTTGGATCAATCACAACATTTTGATTGGTCGTCACAGTAATCAAACTGTTATCGACGACACTCAAACTTGAAATTGAACTTCCTACGTTACCTGTCAGCCCGTTTGTTACTCTACGTCCCATAGTTACTCCTTATGCAGTTGATGTCTCAATACCGTATGCCACGGCTGAAACAAGTGTACTATCTGCTCTTACAACTAATATTTTTGATGCATCCATTACAATACCAGTTCTTTCCAGCACTCCATTTGCTAATATATCAGCGTCATATTCAATATATTCTGCATTTGTTGGAGTTGCTGCACTTGCCACTGCTATCCTTACACTTCTTGTACCTGTACTCCTATTACACAGTGATACTGTCACCACTGCAAACGTATCTGCTGGAACGGTGTACAAGCTAGTGTCTGCTGCTGCACTTAAATCAGCTATTCCTAGTCTTCCTGTTGCCATTTTATAATTTCCTTCCTGTTATCTTAAAAAGTAGTTATACGCTACTGGCAGGCCTACTACACCGCCTTTGAAATTTAACTTAGCATTAATATTTATCACTTGCCCGGCAACCGTTGTGATTGTGTTGGTGCCTATGAAAATACTTCCTGCTGTAACACTGTTCACGTTCAATGACGCACCACCGCCACCAATTTGTGCTTCAATGTAAGCCTTAATAGCTCGTTGTGTAGGTACAACGCTATCTGAGTCAGCTGTAAAAAATGGATCTGTTGAGAACTCACTAATACTTGCTGAATTTCCACCTAATGTAACTTCACCTAGTGTCAGCTCTTGTAATCCTGAAATGTTAAATGCTTCAGCATTAAGTGTTGCAACACCAGTTGCCTGTTCAACATTAAACAAATTACCAACTCTAAAGTTACCGTCTTGGTCTGTTGCTGTGTAGAATACTCTACCTCCATCAAAATCTGTTGTTTCTTTAGTTTGATCTGGTGCAACTAATGGTGTTCCTGGGTAGTTTGTATCTACAAAACTACCTGTACCGATATCTAAGAAATCATGTCCTGTTAAACGCACTTGTGAATAACGTATACGCATAGTAATATCATCTTTATCAGCAGGTGCATCAGACACTGTTATATCTGGACTTACTTGTATAAATGCTGTGTAATCTCCGTCTACTGTGCCTTTGAAACTAGTCACACTTACTAATTTAAATATTTTGTCAGTGATATCACCAAATTGTACGTTTGATCCTGATACAGGTCGGCTTGTTAATCTTCTGACTGCAACATTAGAGCCGTTTTGGAAAAAGTCAGCAAATCCATCACTTGCAGATTTGTTTATTTCTGCACTTGCATTTTCATAACCAGATCCTCTATTTAAGAAAGTTGGATTTGCAAGTGTTTGATCAAATAATCTGACTTGTGTCTGAACATCAAATGTATTATTATTGTCAGTAACAGTAATTGCTGGAGCAGTTGCATGCCCGTGTCCAGGTTCTACCATTCTAATTTCAAAAACTTTTTCATTTGCAACACCAACTCTACCCCATGCTCTCACAGGACGTAGTATTTCTGTAGCAAGATTAGTGCTACCAGCACATACTCCAAAGAATCTTGGAGTTGCATTGTTACTTCCAAATGTTACTGCATCTATTCCTGAAGCACCGCCAATTTGTGCTGTGCCAGTTGCCCATACCACACCAAAGTTTGAATAGGCATAAGTTGAGTTTCCTGTTCTTGTTGCAACAAACATACCTTGTCCATATGCAATATCGCTATAATCAGTCGCGGCTGGTAGAGCAACCTCAGTCCAATTTAGGCCGCCATCTAAAGTATACTGTGCATGAGCACTGTTAGTGGATATAGCAACAAATCTGTTATTACCATAAGCTATAGGTCCCCAGTTTCTAGCAGATGCACCTGCATCTGTTGTCCAATTTATTGCGTCTGTTGAGAATGCTACTTCTGTTGATCCACTTTTTACTGCTACCCATCTATTTGCACCAAAAGCTAAACCAGTATAACCTGTGCTTGGTAAAGCATCAGTAACTTCAGTCCAATTTACACCACCATCAGTTGTATAAATTATATCACGTGATCCCGCCCAAATAACGACACCTATGTTCTTTCCATATGCCGCACTTGGTACACTGTTATAAGGACCACCTGGTGCAGCCACTTGATTCCAATTTACACCATCTGTTGATCGCCACAACTGGCTTGAGCTAGTACTCTGTCCAGCTATGATTTGATGACTTGTTTTTAAGGTTGTAGAACCGTCATCTATCAAACCACTCATTATAGCTGTTGCACCACTTGGAGCTGTTCCAGGCAGTGAAGCCGCTGTCCATGTAGTTCCATCATAACTGTAGTTGAATGTTGCGGCACCATCTGTAGTTGCTATGTATATACCCTGTCGACCTTTACTACCTTCCGCATCAATTGCTGTGATTGCACCTGTAACACTGTTTACCGCTGTTACTACGATTGTAACATCATTTGCTGTACTAACACCACCTATTGATGTTCCTGGAATAGTAAGTGTATTTCCTCTACTATATCCTGTTCCGGCTGTGTTCAATGTCACTGTATATTTTACACCAACTTTTGTCACATCAAATGTTGCGTTATCATCACCTACACTTGTACTGTGTGATACATTTGTATAATCTTTAGATAATTCTGCAAAATGTATATCTTTCCAATTAGCTGTGCTTGCTAGTGTCCTGCCATTAGATGCGGCAGTTTCTGGAGCAAATTGCACTAGTGGCTCAATTCTATATGTTGTTGAACTATTAGGTGCAACAATGGTTGTACCTGGATTAAAGTGATCCCAACCAGCAACACCGTCACTAACTCGTACCACAGTAGCCACTTTACTACCACTATTATAAGTTTGAATCTTACCAAATTGTCCATTACCTGCACCGCCAGTTAACACAATAAGCATTCCTGGATAAGCACTATCACCATTACCGTCAGTGGCTGCGATTGTAATTTGTGTTGTAGTACCTGCCTGTGCAGTGTTTGCCACAACCAGATAACCTTTACCACCTAATTGTCCTGATGAGTCATTTAAATCTAATATTCTTACTTGTCCTACAGCCTTATCTCTAAATTCATCTATTAACACTTCTGCATTAGAGCCAGCACCAAAAATATCAATATCTGCGAATCTATACTGTTCACCAGCATGAGAAAATTCCAAATTCAATACTTTGTCAGCATCAGTGTTTACTCCTGTAGGAGTAGCAACATATTGAAACTTATTATCAGCTATGGCTGTTACTGGTGTTTCATCTGGATCTACACCTTCAGCAACTGATCCAAAGTCACCATAAGAATTATTTCCGTTCGTTCCACGTATTCTACCGCCTGCTTCTGCAAGATATCCAATATGTGAATAGTACGAGAATACTGACACCATTTCTGCTCTGCCGTTGTTGGTAATCCATGCACCGATACCATCTGATATAACCTGAGTAAAGTCATTAGATACCATAGAATCATTACCACCATCATGGAGTGCACCATCAATTTTTTGTCCTATTGCACCGTACCCGAATGTTGTACAGTTTTGTATATATGGAGATCTTGCACTAATCCATACTGCTTCATGCTTTGGTCCCCAACCCGGATCCAATGATGCATATGCTCCTGCACTAGGTCGACTTGTGCCGTTAGCGTTTGGTGCTTGTAAATCGCCAATTAATCCTTGCATTGTCATTAAACGTAAACCTGTACCATTACGCATGTAGAAGAAGTCCTCTTCTTGTGAACCTCTTACAGCGTTAGCATAGTATCTTGCGGCATAAGGCGTTTTGTAAATACCAGGAACATACATTGTAATATCATTAGTGTATTCTCTAATATAATCCTTTGGATACAATATATCATTAGTAATAGCACTTAGATGTGCTTTAATATCTCTTGTGCAATCAGCCTTTGTATATGTGTATGCTTTTTTAGCAGTTAATGCACTACTATCCCCAGTATCATCTGTGACTGTAACAATACTTCCGCCTTTTTCAGTTGATAATGTTATTTTACTATCACTTAAAATATTTCTTACATAATAAGTTGTACTTGTGCTTAAACCACCTAATGCAGTTCCTTCAAATTTAATTGTTGACCATTGTCTGAGCCATTTAGTATCAAACACATCTACGCTATTATCAGATGCAGTAGTTGCAATGACAGGAGATTGGAAATACTGCTCTATATGTGCATGAATTTCTTCTACAATAAAATCAGTATTCAGTCTAATTTGTTGAGCCGCGTGTTCTGTGAAAGGAATACGTTGATCAGTATCATATTGTTTAGCGTTGTTACTTTCGTTACTTCCGCCTAATATCATATCTTCTACCCATTCAAAAGCATCATTCACACCTTGAATAGCAGTTCCGTTACCATTTACTTGTGCAATCGCAAGTGTTCTTGCATATTCATAAGCCGCCAATGTGGCTTCTTTTTGATCAGCTAATACTTTGACTCCTGATGATCTTAAGTAAGCATAAGCCGCAATCATACTTGCAAAGTTTGTTCCTAACATAAAATCAAATCTAGCCGCATCTAAAATATATCCTAAATCTCTTTCACACTTTGCACTACTATATGTTAGATTAGGAAAGTTATTTCCTATAAATGTTGTCATAGCAGATTTGATTGACGCTGTTGCATTTGTTAATGTTGTATTTGCACTCTGTAGTGCGCCATCTACACCTGATATAGTAGGATATGTAATAGATACTGTGCCACTACCACCATTAATTATATTGATTATATCTTGTATTCTGTTTTGAATTGTGGTGCCATCTCCGCTTGCACCTGCCGCGCCTCTTGTTTGTGTAATAATAGGTCTATTTACAGCATTATCTTTTAAGGACACTTTAGTTGTTTGTGTTGCTACTTGGTATGTAGGATTAATCAATAGATTTTGTGCAACATTACTTGCTAAGGTTTTCAAAAATGTGTATGCCGCTACAGTTGCTGCTTTACCATTTTCATCAACATAAGTACCTTGACCTACACCGCTCCAATATGCTTCTCCAGCATTAACTGACTGCCAATTCCCGCCATATGTAAGATCATAAGTAATAGCATCAATCGCATAAGCAATATCTTGTCTACATTTTGTTTTGCTATATTTTAAATTAGGAAATGTATCTTTAATATAGGCTTGACATTCTGCAGCCATAAATCTTTTGTTAGCAAGCAATTGATCACGTGCATAACCTGTTTGGGCACTAGCAAATTCATTAATACGCTTTTCGTGTTTACGTTCTATTTTATCGCCTAGTAACCAATCTATTCTACGTCTAATGATACGTGCTAATTGTTCTGTAGAATCTTTTTCTGCATCTAATCCGAAAGGAAACAGTTGACTTTGTGTTAAACTATTACCTGTGGTTGGTGATACCGTTACACCTTGTACCACTTTACCTATCACAGTCTCTAAATGTTCAAGTGCTTCTATACTATATGGAGTATCACTTCTACTTGTTAAATTAGCTCCATTGTAAATTGTTTTAGGAGCAACATTAGTTGAACGTAGTTCGTCGCCCATAATACAACATTCAGCTGGGACAATAATTGGCAGTATTTCTTGATACTTTCCTGTTGCAACTCTAATAAGTGTTGTAGGCACATGTTTTTTTGGTAATTCAGTTGCATCACCTTTTGTAATTGCATCAGTAACAATTTTTGCACTTGCTGTTACATTTGCAAGAGCATCTGACTCTGCAGTGATTAAACTATTTTTATATTGTGCAACAATAGCTGTAGAATTATCTCCTGCTGTTGTTTGATAGCTTACTGAAGGATCTGTCTGTGCTAACACATGTCCAATTAGTGTTAAACCGTAGTTAATACTTGCATTAGTTTCATCACCCTGACCTAATGTGTAAAAATTTCCTGGTTCTGTGACGTATTTGTTAGCAGACTCTCTTGATTTTTCATTACCACCGTGTGTCATATCGTAGATGAAAGCATCTACTAAAAAGCCCATGTCACGTTCACATTTTGCTCCGTCGTAAGTATAAGAAGTAGTAAACGGAGATATATTGTTTGCAATTTGATAGTCAGTCCATTCTACAATTTCACGTTGGATAAAATATCTGTTGCGTTCTAGCAAGTGTCTTGCATTTTTACGTTTAGTTCCGTTAAGCACTGCTTCTGCAGCGTAACGGATTGATTTAAATGGTTTGTCAATAGTTGATCCAGCATCTGGATACGGTTTATCAGTGCCTTTTTCACTTACGTAATAAACATCATCTGATTGTCCTAAGTATGTCCATTCTGGAGTTTTTTCGCTACTTACTCTTAATACTTGACCTTCTTCTCCAATTGGCAATCTTGTAGGTCCACTACCACCGTAAAATACTAAATCACCTTTGGTTGTAAGTACGCTTGCTTCATTTCCTAATACAAGCGAATTCCAATATGTACCTGCTGTATCTAAATCAGGCCTACTATTTTGTGCTCCTGCTTGATTAGATGAATAATCATCACCTTCTGATATATGATTACTTACTGCAACATAGGCATTATCACCAAAGCGTACAACATCACCTACTTTATATGTTGCTTCGTCTGCCCATACACCTCTCCAAAATAGTCCAGCATTTAGTCTTTCCCAATAGCTTGCATTTGGAGGTTCGTTATTAATTGTGGTTGCTGTACATAGATATGTGTAACCATTTAATCTTACAACATCACCTGGACGGTATTCTTGTGCGGTTGAGTCTGCACCATAATCACCTTTGAATACAAAACCTCTAGCAAAAATTTCCCAGTAATCTGTGCTATCATCAGGTGTTTGACCACCATGTGTTTGCTTTGCAATATATTGGTTGCCGCCATATCGTACTACATCATCTCTTTGATATCTTTTGTTGTAATCCCATTCATTTTCATATTGAAATCCTTGTACAAATGTATCCCATTTGGCACTGTCTGTTGTAAAGAGTGTGCTTGAAGTATGATATGTGTTACATAGATAAAGTCCTGCACCGAATAGTACAATGTCATTCTTCTTATACCGTGTGCCAGCTGACCATGCCGCTTTGTAATCGATACCTTCATTGAATGGTGTCCATTTTGCTTGATCTGCTTCTAATCCTATTGCAGCATCTGCGTTAGCTGTGTGTTGTGTATTACAAACATATGTAATACCGCCATACTTTACAAAGTCATTTACTCTATAACGTGTACCAGCTGTCCAGTCACCCTTCCAATCTAGTCCTTCTGCAAAAATATCCCATTTACTAATATCATTTTCTAATCCGTCGCTGGCAGATGCGGCAGATGTATGATTAGTATTTGCTATGTATAATCTTGCTCCATACTTAACAATATCTTGTAATTTGTATGCTGTGCTTACAGCCCAATTGCCTTTCCATGTTTGACCGTCACTAACTAAATTCCATTTAGCTGGACTGATGTTCAAATCTGTGTAAAAATCACTTGCGTCGGATGTGTGTCCAGTAACACAAATGTATATTTTACCTCCATAAGCTATAACATCATCTTTGTAATAAACAGTACTGGTTGCCCAGTTGTTTTTCCATACAAATCTAATTCTACCTAGTTTAAATTCTGCCATTTTTTAACTCCGTTATGTGTATTTATCAAGTATTAGAAAACACTATTACTATCGTCGTTTGGACGTAGCAACATTGTTTGGGCTAAAATTGATCCTGATAAATTAGCATCATTTCCTTGTATTTTCATTAATTTAGGAAGCAGTATCTCTGCTCCACTAGTTGTACTAATTAAGTTTTGTGAACTTCCTAGTAAAGTAACACCAGCTACTAACTGGTTTGTTTCGAGTTCTGATCCACCTTCAGAAAGTCTATTTGCTAAAAATGCTGCAATAGCTCTCTGTGTTGGTATTACATTATTTGAATCTTCAAAGAATGTTTGATCTGTTGAAAACTCTCTTACAACAGCACCTGAACCACCTAATCTTACGCCTCCAAGTGCTAATTCGGATAAACCATCTAAATCAAAATATTCTGCACTTATTGTAACAATACCTGTTGATTGTTGCACAGAAAATAATTCTCCAGCTCTAAAATTACCATCTTGATCTGTACTTGTGTAAAATACTTTACCTCCATCTAATTCATATACTTCATTTTCTGGTTTAGCAACAAAGTATGCTCCACCTGCATATAATTCTGGATAATTTGTTTGGAGGAAATTACCTGTACCTATGTCTAAGAAATCATGTCCAGTAATTCTACACTGACTGTATCTTTCTCTTAAAGTCACTGTTACACCGTGTGCTGTCCAATTGTTATCAGTATATTCTTCTTTTAGACTAGGACTAATTTGGAATTTAGCTTTGAAGTATCCGTTTTCATCTGGTTGTCCTGGATAATCATTACCATCGTAACCTGTGGATCCTTCAGGTGTAATTATGACTCCTGTGAAAATTTTCAAATCAGTTTCATCTGCTGTATCTTCGTCAGGTATTCCAGGGAATATTATTTGAACTCCTGGTCCTGGCATTTTTGTTAAATTTTCTAAATATATAATGTTGCCCTGTGGTATAATATCTGCAAATCCATTTCCTGTTATTGTAATAACTGTAGAACTTGTTCTATATCCTATTCCTCTATTGACAAAACTTGGCTGTGCAAGACATCCGTTAAATATTCTATTCTCTAAATCTAATTGTACAGTAAAGTTACCATAAACTGTGTATGTTGGAGGATTAGATGCATCATAACCACTTCCTGGTTCGAATATACGTATTGACCCTACTTTACCTCCTGAAATAGTAGGACGCACAAGTGCTCTTGCACCTGTTCGTATTTTATTAATCCCGCCGACTACACTGTCATTATATGCAACAGCTACCCAATATCCGTCCCCTGACGGATTTCCAAATGCAATACTTCCCCATGATTTTTGATCTATTGTGCGTTCGGTCCAAGTTATAGCATCTTCTGTTGTGTACATTTTATTCAAAGGACCTGTTGTGTCGTCTCCTCCAACTACCTTATTACCGGTGTCGCCAATTAAAGCAAATACGCCTTGGCCATATTTTAAATGTTTCCAATTCATCTGTGTAGAATCATCTGGACTAGGACCAACACCAGTCAGCCATGTTTGTGCGTCAAAACTGTAAGCTGTTCTAAGGCTATTTCTATCTACAGCTAAGTATACATTATCTCCAAATTGTATATCAATCCAATCCCATGTTGCTAGTGTAGAATCTTCTGGACTTGGTAACACTGAATCGTACACTGTCCAAGTCACTCCACCGTCTGTTGTTACAGCAACATTTCTATCTTCTGATCCGGAAATAATTACGTGCCTACCAGCACCAAAAGTTATTGCTTGCCATTGCGGAGTTGTAGAGTCTCCACTATCTGTAATTGCAGTTTGATTCCATGTAATACCGTTCTCTGACCATAGTATTGTGTTACTATTTGTGTCAAACACCATATATCTTCCGCCACCAAAAACAATTCCACCCCAACTACCTGAAACAGGAAAATCTTTATCTAACCAATTTATTCCGTCTACACTGTACGCATATTTTGAAGTACCATCTGACCTCAAAGCTACAAAAGTATTTTTACCAGCTGCAATATGACTCCAAGTTCCAACACTTGGTAAATTACCTTCTGTCCAATTTTCTCCATCATAACTATGCATCGTGTAGTTAGGTAATCCAACAGTTACCCATCTACCAGATTGGGCAGTACCCGTTACAGTAAAAGTTACTATACTATTTGTACTGTCATCTGATATACTATCAACTGTAATTGTACAGTCATTTGCTGGTGTTGTTCCGCCTAATGCTGTTCCTAAAAATTTAATAGTATCTCCTACAGCATAACCTGCACCTGCGTTAGTTATTGTTGCGCCATAAGCGTATCCACCTACACTAACATTAAATGTTGCTGTTTGCACAGTCACACCATCGGTGGTTCCTCCTGGTGTTTCTGTTGCCTGTAATGCAGTATAGGATCTAGCATCAAGTCCCCATACAATATCTCTATAATCTCTTGCATTAGGATTATTATGTGTTGTATAACTAAATCCTGGATGAGAATAGACTATTCGCGGTTCGATTCTATATCTGGTGTTTGTTGTAAATGTTGTTTCGCTTGGTGTGCCAGGCATAATATGATCCCAACCTGGTGTGTTTGTAGATTCTTTATATACACTTGCAATCTTAGTGTTAGTGTCATATGCTTGGATATATCCATATTGACCTGTGCCTGGACCAGATACAATCCAAATTCTCATATTTTGATAATCACTAAATTCGTTATCGTCTGTTTGTGATAAAGTAATAGTAGTAGTGTTACCCGCTTGACAGTTAGCTTCTACAACTAAAAATCCTCCACCACCTGGAGTACCAGAATCTTTACTGTTTGCAAGTCTAGCTTGCGACAATCCACCATCTCTAAATTCTTCGTGAATTACTACAGCATTAGCACCAGCACCAACAATATCACTCGAAGCTACAGAATATTCTGCACCAGCATGGGCATATTCATAAGCAAGTATAAAGTCACTTACTTCACCTGCATATGCCGCACCTACTACTGCTTCGCTTGTTCTGTTATTAAGTTTTCCAGATAAAGGCACTTCAGTTGCATCTCTACCGTCAGCAATACTTCCGAACTCGCCGTATGAATTATTTCCGTTTGTTGCACGAATAATACCACCATCTTCAGCAAGATATCCTATCTGTGCATAATATGTAAACACTGAAACAAGTTCCGCCCTAGCATTATTTAAAACCCATGCACCTATTCCATCAGATATAACTTGTGTAAAATCGTTTGACACCATTGATTTATTTCCGCCATCATGTAATGCACCGTCAATCTTTTTACCAGTTCCGCCTATTCCCAAAGTGGTTACACCTTGTATGTACGGAGATCTAGTTTTGATCCATACAGTATCATCAGATGTTCCTAATCCTGGGTCTAAAGATACATAGGCGCCGCCTGTTGGTCTTTGATATAAATCAAAAGCGCCTGGCGGATTCAACCCTCCATTCATACCGTCAAGTGTACAATTACGTAAACCTGTAGCATCATGCATATAGAATAAATCTTCTTTGCCTGCTCCATTAATTTCATTTACCCAATGTCTTGCAGCTCGAATAGTTCTATAATTACCAGGATATTTTAAATCAGCTTCGAATGCAATTAAAAATCTTTCAATATATTGTCTAATCCATGCTTTGTCTATATTTGTATACGCTGTATTATTGATATCGTTCCATGCTATGCCTTGTTCTACTAAAAAGTTTCTATTATTTTTAATAATAGTTGCACCGTTAAGTCTATTAGTATCTGATGTGATAGACCTTGTACCGATTGTAGTTGGTATTGTTCCTGAACTTTCAATAGCATAAGATATATATTGATTGATTATAATGTTATTTGCAGACACTGTAGATGATGTTGACACATCACTAACAATGTTTGTATCTATAGTTTGTGTTAAGGTGTTTCCGGTAAGCGAAGTTACTGCATTGTTTACAAATAAATTTGGTAAAATTGTCATTAGATACTGCATAATATTTTGCATGTAAACATAATCACCTGCAACATATCCTTTTTTGGCCGATGTAAGTTCTATTGTAGTCGTTCTCAGCTCGTCTCCCATTACCACACATAATGCAGGCACTACGATTGGTGCAGACTCTGTATATTTGCCGCCAGCAACTCTTACTTTACTTGGTTTGTTTCTTGGAAGATAATCTTCAACAAATTGGCAGGCATAGTTTACTGTTTTAAAAGGATATAAAGGAGTAAGTCCATTTCCTATTTTATCTTCGCCATTAGGAGTTACATATACAACATATTCGTCATCATAGTATGTTCTCCAGACAACATTATCGTCATCGTCGATGCTAAGTACCTGTCTATCTGAGCCTATGCTTACAGATGTATTTCCAAATGTAGAACCGTCACCTTGTAAAGTTCTACTTAGATTGAATGTCAGCAAATCGCCAAATGCATTCATCCCCGCAGGATTTGGTGTTTCTACAACAATATCCCAATAATAAAATCCGCTACCGTTGTCGCCCGGGTGACTGTTGTTTGCACTTTTATGTGTCTCGTTACACTCGTAAAGACTGCCAAAAAATGCTACAACTTCGCCTATGTTGTAATTAGTATTTGTACTCCAGTTTCCTCTAAACTTTTGTCCATCGGTAACTTTTTCCCATAAATCTGCATCCAAATAATTTAATGTATTAACTGTTGTACTGTCATCACCTGGTTGTGGTACGCCTGGAACTGTTCTTATAGCAATGTATGTATGTCCCCCTCTACGTACAAGATCTCCAGGCAAATAATCAACACTGCCATCATATTCGCCACGGAAGTTATAGCTTCTTTCTAAAAGTATCCAACCTGTTGTGCTATCCTCTAGCAATGCAGGAGCAACATTTTGTGTCGTTTGTGTTGCGTAAAATATGTAACCTCCATAACGAACGACATCACCTGTTATATAAATCTTATTTGGATCCCATATTCCGTTATATTCAAATCCTGGTAATTCTACTGTAAATTTTGTACTATCAAAAGTTCCTGTATCTGTGTGCGTAGTTATACATTTTAGTATACTACCGCCGTACAGTACAAGATCATTTTTTCTGTATACGTATGTGTTCTCGCCAGCACTAGGAAGATAAGATCCAGCAAATTCTATTCCGTTATGAAATACTTCCCAAAATACTGTATACGCATCTTCGCCTATAGTATCTTCCAAAGTTGTACCAGCTGTGTGTTCTTTAATACAACGATACACAATACCGTTATATTTGACTATGCTTCCACGCCCGTAATTTGTGCCTGTTACCCAAACGCTTTCGTATTTTATTGCATCAGCAAATATAGTCCAGTCATTTATATTTTCTTCAAATGCTGCGGCAGTGTGTCCTTTTGTACAAAGATACAAGGATCCTCCAAATAGCACAATATCACCTTCATCGTAAACAGTACCTGTTGTCCATGCTCCGTCAAAAGTACGTCCACTTGTCATTACCCTCCACTTTGGTTTAGATAGAGGAGGCGACGAACCTGGTACAATGTAATATAAATCTGTGCTGAAAATTGCATCTGATACGTGAGATTCTAAAGCTACATAGCTTTTACCTCCAACTCTTACAATATCATCTCTATCATAAGATGTAGCGGCTGTCCAATCACCTTTCCAGTTGTACTTAAACCTATCTAGAATAAACTCTGCCATCTACTACTCCTTAATACCCTGATCCTGCTAGTCCGCCATAAGTAGAACTAGTGCCATCTGATGAATGTCCAGTTGGGTATTCATATCCTTCTGATATACGTAAAACAAATTGTCCGTCTGATTCGTCTACATAATATAATAAACTTCTTCCGTCCCATTTAAGTTGCGGATATCTTAAATTAGAATATAAAATATTATGGTTTTCGTCCAATCCATCCAAATAATCAATACCTTCTTCAAAATCAGGAAAATTTCCGTCTGCTTCACCTAGTTCATTTATACTTATAGGAGATTCACCTTGTCCTAATTGATCAAGCCTGACTAAAAATAATTCTCCGTCATCATTCCTACGTAATCCATAAAAATAACGTTTTATAAATCCGTCTGCTACATCTGATGGATTATTTCCTAAATATTGTGTCATTATGTTATCTCCACGTAACTAAGCAAAACATCAACACTGTCGCTAACACTTGCTTTTACACTTAATTTATTTGATGGTGCTAGGATTAGTTTTTCGCCTCCGTTGACTGCACGTAAACTTGTATTGGCAGGTAACAATACATCTTTCATGTAATGTCCTTGTACACTAGTGTCATCATCTACTAAAACTGTTACATATACAAAACTGTCTGTTAAGTTAGTAAGACTCATTCCAACAACAGTTGCTCTTTGCGAACCTGTAGTAGCTAATATTTCTACAGGCAAAGTTCCAACTTGCACTATGTTTTTATTTTTAAAGGTTGTTGCCATATTTTTATCCTAAACTTATTGCCAAACTAATAGCTAAATCCTCTGCGTCTGCGAAGCTTATGCCTCCCGATGTTCCAACTACACTTCCCCAACTTGTGCCACTATATACTTCTACTCTACCATCTGCTGTATTATAGCGTATCATACCTGCTTCACTATATGCCGCATCAGGCTTATTAGTATTATCACCAACGGGAATTACCATTCCGTATGTGCCGCCAAATTTTACATATCCGTTATTTGTATTTTGAAATTCTGTAACACTATCTGATACAGTATTAATAATCTTATTATCATCAAAACCAAAATTTGCAAATCTAACACGGCCAGTGCCTTGTGCATCAAGTATTAAGTCTGTGTCTGTTGTAACAGTACTTATCACATTTCCGTCAATCTCAATATCATCTACGGCAAGTTTTGGCACATTAAATCTATTTGCATTAAGATCTGCAACAGTAGCATTTTGTACAATAAATCTTATTGTATTATC
>Ga0160423_10001449_pt1 | contig 19810 bp, 37 predicted proteins | sample CRUFie14St8metaG_FD_108191 | JGI IMG/M metagenome (GOLD analysis project Ga0160423, IMG submission 108191) | Marine microbial communities from the Costa Rica Dome - CRUD Field 142mm St8 metaG | ecosystem: Environmental > Aquatic > Marine > Oceanic > Photic zone | place: Costa Rica: the Eastern... | reverse complement strand
TTACAATCATTTGAAGTCACAATCATGTTCAATTAATACTGGCATATCATCTATAGTCTTCCAGAGCATGGTGCCATCCTCTTGGTTGTAGATGTATACAAGATAACGACGAATTCCGTGTTTTACAAAACAGCGTTCATCAAGTACTATTGAGTCAATGATTGATTCTCCTGCGCGCTGACCCACATAATAGGCCATAGCATCCTTCGGGTTCTGCCCGATGATGATTTTTCTAATAAGTTCCATTTCATTTAATTTAGCAATCGCAACAGTCACAGCCGCAACTAACCCCGCATCCGCAGATTTTACAATTACATTTCATATCTATTTATTTAACCAGTAATCAATTTTGCCAGAGTCCCCTCCTTTTTCTGGGTCCTCCTTATATTCTCCGAAGCACTGCTCTACAGTGCCTGCCATTAAATCAAATTCATCTTCCATTGCCATGTGCATTCCTGTCATCAACTCGTAACGATCTGAATATTCGTTGCTTTCTGGTACATACACTCCAAAGCACCACATGGAAAGGAACTGCTCCTTGCCACCGTAGTGCTCCATGATGTCTTCTATCTCATCAAGTTTGAGCCTTATCAGTTGGAAGAATTCTATTCTATCTTTATCGGTCATTAGAAGGTTAGGTTTGCACCAATGTTTTCAACCTTCATAAATGTGGTTGCTTGCTTGATTGTCACCGTTGATCCTCCTGCTTGTGCTCTTAACATTACTTTATACCCCTGCGCACCATCAGAGTAGAACAATCCGCTAAACTCGGCATGATATGTGTTTCCGGACTTAACTGTCCTAAATGTTTGGGCAATTGATGTCGAGTTCTGAGCCTCAAATATTTGTAGTGTCACATCTGTGTTTGCAGTGGAATCTAATTGGACGGATGCTGTAATCTTGAAGTATCCTGCAGTCTCGTTAATAAGTACACAGTCTTGTGGATCTAATGCTTGTGTTATTTGCAATATAGTATTTGTACCGGTAGGGCCAAACATAACTGACGAGGTAGCCTGGCTTGTTCCGCTGGATGCTGAGTCGCCTACTATTCCGGTAAACTGAGTCCCTGTAAGTGCAGAAGTATTAACAGTGGTGTCGGCACTTGGTCTGGCAAATAGAGATTGCTCTTGAGTGGCTGCTACAAACGTGCTCACTGCATTTGCAAGGTCGTCCTGATCTATGTACTTATATGAACTTGCACTTTCATCCCAAATCAAGAACTTGTCGTTATTCGCCGGAGATGTGATTTGAGACAGTGTCCCTGCGTCTTTTATCTCTATAACGCTCCCTGTAGCAGACAGTGGTGAAGTTGCAGTAAGAGAAGCAGTACCAATAGGGTTTGTGCTGAGGTTACGTGTAACGACCACACCAGACGTGCTGAGCATAAGCGCTTTTACATCTGTGGTTGTAGTTGCTGGTGTACCAGATATTTTTAAATCTCCCGTAGTTTCTACAGTGTCGGTAGATAGTTTCAGTGCGCTATTGTTTCCAGCGCCGTCTTCTACTACTTGTTCAGTGGCAGACACCTCTGCTGATTCAAGTTTCAACAACTGGGTGTAGGTGTCCTTAATTTTATTTCCGCTAAGTGATGCCATATGTATTACTTTTACCAAACAAAGATACTCATATGCCGAAAAGTACTGTAAGCCGAAACAAGAAGTTCCGTGAGTTCTCTAAGATTGATAAGAAGTACATTAAGGAGAACAGCCTAAAGAACCTACACAAACTGTATATAGATGCAAAGCAGAACTATGACCTGGGCAAAGCCGAGGTAGAGTTCTTGATGTTCATATATGATCTGGAGTTCTGGACTCTGACGTACGTATCAGAGGCTATGGGCAAGAGCAAGAAGAAGTTATCTGACAGAGTTGTGTATCCATTAATGCGTGAAGGATACGTGTACAAGCACTTTGATAAACTCACACCAAGCAACACAATGGAAGACCACTTCTTTCGTGATGAGACCAAGATGAATTACAGAGTTCGATATGCCTTATCGCAGAAGGGCAGGTTGTTAGTTGCCAGGTATTATAGAAAGATACGGGGTGAAGAGCGTTGGGTTATTTCTTCGCCCGACGAGCCGATTCCATAGCCGTATTCGGCTTGCCCTTATCATGGGTAACCAAACGGAATGGTGCTTCTGGTGACGCTCCTTGGTGGGGTTTGTAATCACCCTTCATTAGAAAGTGACGTCCTCCCTCTGTCATCCAGTGATATCCTTTAGGTGCTGGTACCTTGATAGACTTTTTTAGTTTTTTGAGTTTCATTATCCTACTTTTTTCCATCCGCCGCTTCCGCCAAAGACTCCAAAGCCTTCTCCTACGCCTGCAGCAAATGCATTACCACTTGAGCCCCACGATACTTGTGTGCCTCCTCCGTCTGCGCTTATAAACGACACCTCAAAAGTGGTAGCCGCAGTAAGCGTATCTAAATCACCATAGGTAAGGATTCCCTCTCCAGAGATGTCTCCTACACCTAATCCACCAGCGCCACCTTCATATTCCCACTCTTGACCTGTAGGGTCATTGAACAATACAGTGACGTGTGAATAGAACAAGAAAGAGATGATATCAATCTGACACTGTAAAGACGGAGCGTTCTCATACTTCACTGGAACTGGTGGGAAGTCCAGTTTGTAGAACTGTCTGTCCTCTGGGTTTGTAAACGTGTTGTCTGGATTGATGCCTCGATGTGCAAACCACATCCGTGCTTTCTCTCTCTTTTCCATTTTATTTTTTCTTCCTCTTGAAATAATCGAATATAGTCTTTTCATACGGCCCAATGCGTCCCTCTGGTAGTTTGTCTACGTCGACACCACGTACCTGGACTTTCTTCTTCTTCTTCTTTTTGGGGTCTCCGGTCTTATACTTCATTATACAAATATAGTATATTTGTGACTATGGAACTATTAGTAAAAAGACAATACAGCGCAGATGACTTTACCATCGGAGCGCTGTTTAAAACCTCGGGTGAAGAAAGGGAGTTTCTCTGCTTTACCCTCGAGGACGAACACCGTGACGAGAAGGTTATGTCAGAAACCAGGATCCCTATGGGACGTTACCGCATCACTCTACGCAAGGTAGGTGGATTCCACAAAAGATACGCAGACAAATTTCCAAATATGCACAAGGGTATGTTATGGGTCAGAGACGTGCCAGGGTTTGAATACATCCTTATACACATAGGCAACACCGATGAGCACACCGCAGGATGTCTCCTGGTGGGCCGCACCGCAGACATGAAAGGCACAATCGGTAGAAGCACTGATGCATATAAAGATATCTATCCAGATATTGCAGAGGCTTTAACAGCGGGTGAGGATGTATGGATTACTTACGAGGACTTTGCGTAGCATTAGGTATTTTATCCTATTGACATTTACAAAAATATGCTGTACCTTCACACCGTACTAACGAAGTACGTACTGAACAGAAGTTTATAATCTATAGCCCACAGGCTACAATAGATTACTAAACGCTAACATGGACAGTCTTGAACTAATCGTAAGGTGCTCGGTTTCCAAGGGCCCCTATTTTGCTCAAAATTTCGCAGGCATTCGTTTTTAACAGATACGAACCCTCCATATGTAATGGGGGGTTTCTTTTTTTGGTTCCAGATCAAAGGGGGGTCCAGAAAAATTGCTGAGAAATAATTCGGATGGGGATAATATATTATAGGGACGCAGGCGCGCGCGCACCCGAACGCACCCAGACGCAGACGGGGGTGTGTCCGCAGACGCAAGCGTGCACAGGTTTGCGCTTTTGTGCGTACGCAGGTGCATAGGTGCAGGGGTGGGCAGGTACGCCCCCGGGCCCATGTGCCCCCACAAGCGTTACCCACGCCCCCAAGCGTGCCCCCACAGCCCCCGCCCCGGCCCCCGTTACACAGAAGAGGGGAACAAACCACGCCCACACACGCCACCCAATCCCACAAACCAACACCGCACCCCACCAATGGATACACACTGAGGCCACTGATGAGCCACCTAAAGGCATAGCAAATGCCCTGTAGGTCAGTCTACCATACAAGGGGAAGAAGTCGTTTAAAACGGCTGAAAATAGCCTCGCACCTACACGCATACACACACATACATGTACACACACTCGCTCGCTCGTGCGCCCGCCTGCCTGCACGCCCTCGCTCGGGCACACATATACGCACGCTCGCACGGATCCGGGCGTACCCCTGCACGCACACATGAATACAAAAAAATTCTGTTAATGCCTTGTTAAAATGCGCTGTTAAAGTTTTGTTAAAGCGTGTTTTGGGGCTTGTTTTTCTCATTTTTTTTTGTATATATACCCTATAGTACGTAGTGCTATAGGGATATCTATACACTTTCTCGGTGTGGCCCTACCCCAAGTACCTCGGTGCCCCTTTCGAGCCACTCAGCATACCTTAAAATGCGAAATTGCCGATATAGGCAAATGTTAAAGAGTGTTAACGGCGAAGCCGAACACACGCATCATCACCCCAACACATCACACACACATTCGCAAGGCACTGCCTTGCTCAAACGCAGAGGTGAGGAAGAGCCGACCAACTCACCCCCTACATCACACGCCTTGATCACACACGCAGGAAAATTGGTGGGCATAATGCGCAGGGATTTTAACATTTCTTTGTGATATTAATAAAAAAACTTGCCGTTTGTTTGTGGTGTTCGATTGATTGTTTAACCAAAAAAAATTACATGCCATGACAACACAAGACAACACACAACCAAGCACACAAGCACTCCTACAAGCCCTTGAGCGTAAGATGGGGCGTGATTTCATCGAAAGTCTGTTCGAAGATTTCCTACACACCGAAGCCTACGCAAGTTTCGGCTTCTTCACAGACCTGCTCACTGGAGCATATGCAAGTGTACGGGACCCGCAGTTCCGCCTACTTGTGCAAGGGAATGCGGATATGTTCCTCAACCCTGCTGACCTTTCGGCTGAAAACCCAATGGACTAATGGGCATGTTCGCTACACACCGCAACCACAAGGGCTACGAGTACGTAGTCCGAGTGGTGAGCGCACCTTCACTCGGCGGTAAGACCGCAAGTGCCAGCAAGCGTAAGGCACGAGGCAAAGCCAAAGCCGATGCCCTTGAAATGAGATACGCCAATGCCATAGACCGCAAAGTGTATAGAGCACAAGCCCAACGTGAGGCTCGTAGAGCCAAGCGCAAGTAACTTATTGGCGGTGGTGACCACACCTAAAACGGACTACCTACGAAAGGTATAGTTATGCCTTGTCGTACTGAGTGAGCGAGGCACTCGTAGTCCCCTAATTTTAAACCCGATTGACCATGCTTAATCCTTGGGAATAGATTTCATGACGTAGTGGTGACCACACTATAAACGGACTGAGTACAACCGACCGCTCTATGCGTATGTTTTTTGGTTATAACAAGGTCGGAGGTGTGCGCTGTGGGTTCGAGTCCCACGCAGTCCCCAAAGCCCAAGTGTGTAGGGCAAGTTACACACAAAACATCTATGCCTATGTATACACAAAACTACGGCCTCATTTCCGAATACATGCGGATGGTGGGGCTTCGGTGGAATGATGAAGCCGGAACCTATGCACATAGAGTTGCGCCTCAGCATGAAGGGGGTACTATATCCCGTTACGCTTTGGTGCCCACGCCTGCTATGTTCAACCAGGTGGAACTCAACGTAAAACTGCACAAGCGTATAGGAGAATACCTTGAGCCCATAAAGGATGACAAAGAGCGACTCATTACGGATGAAGTGCTCGATGCGCTTGGGAGGCTCCGAATGGAACTGCGTGAAATATCCTTGGATGAAAGGTGGGCTGTAAGTAAAATACCGGTGCCCCGCCATGACTATAGTCTTTCGCCCTTTTTCGCAACACGCAACACGCGATCGGCAGCGGGTGCGATGGTGTATATACATTCTACTTGGAAATCCGAATTTGATATGTTATTGCGAGGGCTTTCAAAAGTGTTGAATGACGGAGAGGAATCCTTTAACGATTGGTGTATTAGTTCGGCCAAAGCACTTCTAGGAAGTCAAGACAAATACAAAGCCCCAATACAACAGTTCAAAAAAGTAATTGAATCTATAAATCGAGCAACACCGACTGCTCAACTAAATAATATGGCTATGAATGATAGTGAATCAACTGTAATTGATTACATGGGTAATGAAATACCCGCAAAAGAGGCTTTCGTTCTCACTCGTGAAAGCGGACATGAGGGCGAATACATACGAATGGAAGATGCCTACATGAAAGAGGTATGGACTTATGGTGACGAAGATTTGATTTGTATTACCCAAGAAGAAGCCGACATGTATATACGGCAACTTGTATCGAGGGACGAGGTGCACATAGGAACCTGCGAAAATGATATTGTATGGTTAGATGGTGGTAATTACAGTGGCTATTATGCTTGGCGTGATGATTCTATTTACTGCGAACAAAATAATTGGTACTATCACATTGACGATGAAAATGAGCATGTATTCTACAACGAGCGCACCGGTGAGTACCAACTTGATTGTCCAGAAGCATCTGTGCGTCACGAGTATCATCACGGCTTCCGAAAAGACTACACAACAAATGACACGCTCTTTAGTATCGGCTTCGAGGTGGAGAAAGAGGATGGTGACGTACTCTATGATTGGGACTTGGATGATATTGATGATACCGATTGGTGTCGTGAAGAAGATGCTTCACTTGATGATGCTACCGGCTTCGAATTGGTTAGCCCGGTGTTTGATTTGCTTGACAACAAAATTGACGAGCAACTGAAATCCTCCAATGTACTACGCGATCACATAAACGCAGATGTGTCGAGCCATTGTGGGGGGCACATAAACTTTGGCATGAAGGGTATTGATGGTCGTGATTTATTTGACAAAATACAAGCGTATGTCCCCTTATTCCTCACTATCTACCGCCACCGATTGGGCAACACCTACTCTCAAATCAAACGCAAACCCGATGACTACAAGCGTGGAGGCAGGTACAGTGCCGTACACGTCAAGGGTTCGTACATCGAGATACGAGTACCTTCCGCTGTAAAGAACGTGAACAACTTGTTGTGGCGCAGAGATTTGATGCGAATCATCGCAGGGAACCTCAACACCAAACCACTGCAAGTGATTACCGCTATGCTCAGTCCCAAGACACCGCTCGGAAAACACTTACGCAAAGTATACACAAGTGACGAGCAGATTCACAAAATAGTGAGCATATACGCTCAGTTCGCAGATGATATGTACTCATCGTTCTCGTTCACGAGTGATGGTGCAGGCGTATTCATCAAGAGCGCAGTGCGCCGCCTAAAAAACCGAAAGGTCAAGGGCACGACTATCGTTTCGTACACCAACGAAGCAACCGACCGACTACGCAACACCTTCGGACGCTCATACATCACTGAAGCGCAAGGCACGTTGCACTTTGTAGACGATTTACTTAACGACTAAAACTCAAGAGTGCAAGAGAATAACACCGCACAAACTATGCCTTATGTGTATCGCAATTCTAAATGACGGCAAGATGTTGCCTAAGAAAAAACTGCAAAATTGTTGGAATAACAATGACGATGGCGCAGGTATGTTGTACATCGAAGATGGACAACTGCGAGTAGAAAAGTTCCCCAACACCGGGAGCGATTCCTTTACCCAATTCCTTGACCGCTATACTATGGTCAAGACCTCGCCTTCGGGCAACCTACCCATGCTGTTGCACTTCCGTATCGCTACTCATGGTATGAGTGACGAGTATCTACACCCGTTTCTCGTGACCGAGCAACTCGGGCTCATACACAATGGAGTGATTTCGGGCTTCGGCACTAAAGACAAGAGTGACACTGCCGAGTTCGCCCAACTTGTGGGCACTATTCCTAGCGTGACTATCGACACCCTCGATGTGCCGTTTGTTGAGGACTCTATCTTCACATACTTGGGCAAGTCCAACAAGGTCGTGTTCATGGACAACACCGGTGACTACCGCATATTCAACGAGCAACTTGGCGAATGGATTGGTGGTAATTGGTTCAGTAATGATAGTCACTCACGAGCCGTACGCTACTACGGTAGCACTGCGGTCACAGGATCGAGCAAGTATGCGTACGATTGGGAAGATGACTTTGATTTAGAGCCATACGAGGACGTGTATGGCACTGACTTGACCATTGAGCAGTTAGATGAAATTGCTTTCGACACCCAAGCGCCAACGCAAGGGACATACGACTGCCCGGTATGTAAGACAGAGGACACACGAGTAAACTACAATGCGGAATGTATGGATTGTGGTGCCTACCTACTCGACGCTGTTGATGAAGTGTACGAGATGTGGGATATGATTGACTTAAAAAGTAGTAAAAACAAAACACCCAAAGCGTAATGAAAGAAGAAGGAGATGTACACGTGGAGTGTACGATGACGTTCAAAGGAACGGTACGAGCAACTCTGTATGATGGTATGACCATCGCAGAGGCGGTGCATGATATCATTCATGCAGGAGAATACGAGTACGAGATAGTACGAGGTAATGTAGAGATTGATGATGTTGAACAAATAAATGATTAGTCATGGGATTAGATATGTATTTGCAACGTAAACCTCGCAAGGACGAGGACATTGACGTAGTTGAATTAGGGTATTGGCGCAAAGCCAATGCCATACACGGGTACTTCACACGTGATCTGGAAGGTGAAGATAATATGCGTACCATTCCTGTCAGCAAGAAAGAATTGATGCAATTAAAAGAAAGATGCATCAAGGTACTTTCCGGAGGCCCCGATGTTGCAAAGGTTTTGCTACCCAGAGCGTCGGGATTCTTTTGGGGGCTTACTGATTATGATAAATGGTATATCAAGGATATAGAAGACACAATTCAGATAGTGTCTGAGGTATTAGATGATTGGAAACCTAATGACCGAGTGTATTACTACGCTTGGTACTAAATACAAATGCTTATGAATAAGATTGAATTGAAGGTAACGGGAGTCCGTTACTTTAACACCCGACGTGGATTGGGTTATGAATGTGCAACCACCATACCCGGTGTGAGCATATGGAACGACGGCAGTGGCGGAGCGACCTACGTGGACGTCACAACAAGCGACTACACGAACCGAGATTTTCATAGGACTTATTTTCCTAACATAAGTCACGGCTCATGGGAGTATGAGGAAGCACTTGAGCAACTCATAAATGAATATGAAGGAGTAGGTACAAATACCTAATTTGTTTAACAAGTTTGGATTGTTCACGGATAATCCGAACTTATATACGCACGTAATGAATGACATTATGATTGACACACTAATCAAGCGCTGTAAGACAGCACTTAAAGAGCATCCCGATTTACGGGAGGACATATACGGAATCTTTGACCTGTGTATGATGGAGATTGAGTTGGGCGAAAGGGAATCCCATGAGGTGGAACTTGCGCTATCCGACCTTGATGATTTAATTAACGATAAACTCACGAGTGCAAGAGGATAACACTGCACACCGATTCTTATGAGAGTATTCTCAATCACTGTGCCCAATCCATACGTAGGAGAGGGTAGTAAAAGCGCAGACCGTGTGGCTCCGTTAGGACAAACCATGCTGTCTTACTTCACTGTCTTTGCCAAAGACAATGAAGATGCACGACAACTGTTCGTGGAATTTTGTGGTCGTAACAAACGTGTACCAACGGGTACTGAAATCGTAGAGATAGGGACGGACACCCGAGTGTCTAACCGTGTCGTGGTCGATCAGACGCCCGTAGTCTATGACAATGTAGACGTCAGCACGATTGATGCAGACAAGGCAAAGGATGTTCTTCGTTCCTTCTTGAAAGACAACGATGACCCAATGTTGGCTGAAGCGATTCGTAAAGTAATTCAGTTCGATGAGTATGTTTCATTGAAGGGGATTGCATCTACGCTCCGAACACAAGAGGAGGCGGAAGTAGTTGAGGTTCCCATCGAAGAACTCATGCAAGAACAACCGATTGCAAATGAGGTAACTGATGACATCAATAGACGAATCAGTTTCTTTGATCGACTCACACACAAACGTGGAGAGTAATGACTGAGTTACAAAAGGCAGTAGCCCTCGTGGAATACGCGAGGGACACTGCTGAACTCCTGCACAGCACCTTCGTCCGTATTAAACTTGACGAAGCACTTGCCCACCTATACAAAGTCCAGGTGGAGCAAGAAGATACGATGGACTTTTGGAAAGAATAATTATAAACAACTTGCCTATGAGTTTATATAGTTTACTGCGGGACAACCCGCCGACACTCGTAGTGGACCCAAGTCCATACGACTCAGTACACCAAATCAAGATTGATTTAGTATCCGTGATGTGCGACAACAAGTACAGATGGACAGCGAAGAAGAACGACGATGGAGATTTTTATATCAACACCGGTCGATTTGCGTACAGCAACTTTGGAATACCACACCACAAGGATGACCTTGAGTGGGCGATGGATGCTGGCGATTGGGATAGCGTGTTCGCTATGATTAACAAGGGCACTGTCAAGGTGCATAAAATTCAATACCGATGAATAAGATAAACCAAGCAGTAAATGCACTCAAGTCGATATACGAAGACAAAAATATATCTGGAGTGTATGTAACTTCTGACTATCTGCTCAAGGTTATTCGTGACCTTGAGGACGTTAGCCAAGTGTACCTAAGAGAAAAAGAATAATTATAAACAACTTGCCTATGAATATGAAATACACCATTGAAAATTATTTCGGTGGAGAGATGAAGGACGAAATCCTTTATGCCAACACCTTGAAAGAAGCAAAGAGCCTTCAGCGTGGAGAGTTCTCTTTGATTATTAACAACACGATTAACACTGTATCCGAATGAATATATTAGAACTATTTGCGGGCTCACGCTCAGTGGGTAAAGCCGCAGAGGAACTTGGGATGCGTGTATTCTCAAGTGACATCACTCAGTTCGGTGGTATTGATTACGTCACAGACATCCTCGACCTCGATGTGAATGAGGTAATGATGATACCCGACGTGATCTGGGCCTCGCCTCCGTGCACTTCGTACAGCATTGCGGCCGTGAGCCACCACCGAAACGGACAAGAACCCAAGACGGAGTTCGCTAAGAAGTCTGACTTGATGATTGCTAAAGTGCATGAGATTATAGATTACTTTACCGAAAAGAATCCAGACCTCGTGTACTACATTGAGAACCCACGTGGTATGCTACGCAAGATGGACTTCATGCGTCGCCACCCTATACGACATACAGTTACGTACTGCCAGTACGGAGACACTCGTATGAAGCCGACTGACATATGGACGAATGACCTACGATGGAACCCTCGCCCAATGTGTAAGAACGGCGCTCCGTGCCACGAACCTGCACCACGTGGTTCACGAACGGGCACACAAGGTCGTGCCAACAACCACGAGAGGAGTAAGATTCCTCATGATTTATGTTTAGAAATTTTAAATGCAACTGCTTATGCCTAAGACACCTAAAGAATTTGAACCTCGCAAGAAACCTTCGCTGTTAGTGGAGGTGCTTGCCTATGTGTTTATCTACGGGCCCATCTTCACGTTCTTCTACGTGATAATCAAGGGTCTACAAAGTTTGTTCTAATGACACGCAAACGAAAGCACATAAGACGAACCGAGGCGTACCTAACAATGCTCATGCTCGATCAGGTAAACCTCACTATCCAAGCGAGTAGGTTTGGATGGACAGATAAACTGCAACATCAACTCACTAATAGTGCGATGTTGATACGTAAATATCAAAGGAGATTAAGATTAATACGAATGTAAATGGACATCATTGATTTATGTAACAGAGACTTGGACGAGTATGGAATCGAAAGAGACTAAAACTATGGAACAGTTCATGCGCATCGCAATGGCGAGACTGCGTAAGTTTTACAAGAACCCACGTCAACGAAAGGCGTGGGCTGCTAAAATGTATGCGAGATGGAAGAATTTATAACCGACCTATTCATGAGGTGCGTGTATGTTCTTCAATGGCTCGGAGGTAATCCAGGAAACTATGGTTACGGGTACTACGTAGCAAACATCGTTGTATTTATTGTAGTTGAACCCGTATTGATAGCATTGTTCTTTTCATTGTGGATGAACACTAAGAGAAAATTGAAGAAACTTAACGATGATGGAGAAGCAAAAAGAAAACCTAAACATTGAATACAATTGGAAAATACTCGTGACCCATGCGTTGCGAAAGTACCAGAGCGTGAAGGTCGCATCCCAACACTTGGGTGTGACCGACCGCACGGTATTTCGATACATAAATAGGTGGGACATCGTATGGCAAAAACCTAAAGAAAATGGAAAGAAAAAATCAATTCCTGGAATGGATGAGGAAAATTAATAACGTGTATATGGCCGACGATCGCAGGATGGCAGAGGCGTTGGAAAAAATACACGACAATCCTTGTGAATTAAATGAGGATTAGTTAGATTTGAAATACTTTAATTCAATAAATCAAATAGTATGAGTAATACTTATCAGTTCAAAACAACGAACATCAAAGGGAAGCAGTACGTTGAGGTTAACCAACGTGTGATTGCATTCCGCACACTGTCCGAGTTCAAAGGCTACGGACTAACAACCGACGTGCTACACCTGGACGCAGACTCATGCGTGGTGCAAGCAACCATCACTAATGCGGACGGAGCCGTGGTCGCACAAGGCATGGCCCAGGAAGACAAGTCTTCTTCACGCATCAATCAGACATCATACGTAGAGAACTGCGAGACCTCAGCCGTAGGTCGTGCGCTTGGGTTCCTGGGTATTGGTATCGAAACATCTATCGCAACAGCAGATGAAGTTGACATGGCTATCAAGAAGCAAGACGCACCTGCTACATCAGCGAAGAGTAACAACGAAATCTATACAAGCGCTGTTACCTACATCAAGGACGGGAAGAACAAGCCCGAGCGTGCAACTCGATTGACACAGATTAAAGACAAGTACGGAGACACCCTTACTAAATCACAGCAGACCAAACTCGAGAAGTTAGTATGACTAATGGATGGTTTGAATCTTTAGTAGAGAGAACGGGTAAAAAATATCTGTCGTATTCATCTATTAAGTATGCGCTACAAGACATAGCGCTGTTTGAATTATACATGCAAGGCAAGTTGCGGAAGGAGTCGGAGGCACTTACATTTGGTAGTGCCTACGATTGCCTTCTCTTCACGCCGCATGAGTTTGACTCCACGTTCTTTGTCATGGATGACTCAGATGTCATACAAGATCTGGGAGGGAAAAACCCACGTGTGACCAAGGCATACAAGGAGTGGAAAAAAGAACAAGAAGCATTGGCTGAAGGCAAGACCGTCTTGTCTATGGCAGATTACCAGCAATGCCTCGACATGATTACTCGCTTGGACGACTCAAAAGTTCTGAGCATATACCTGGATGGGGATTACCAAGTTGAGTTTCACCAGAAACTTGACATCGGCCAAGAGGTAATCCCTTTCCGTGGTTTCTTAGACTGTCTTGGAGAAGGCTTCATAGCCGACAGTAAATCCTCACGTAGTGTTAAAGGCTTTTCAAGGGACGTACGTTTCTTTGGATATGATATCCAGGCCTTCTTATATACGCACGCGTTTGGTGTCCGAGATTTCTATTGGGTTGTACAAGAGAAAGCATACCCATACCTACCAGCGGTATACAAAGCATCGGAGGAAACCCTTGACTCCGGCAAACGTAAGGTGGCTCGTGCCTTGAACATAATCAAGGAGCACTATCAACAAGATAAGGCATCATCTACGTTCTTTATTCAAGGGGAAATTTAATTCTATTGCTATGGACCAGCAAAAGAAAGATGTCTACATCGGATATGTAGGCGATCGCAAGGAGTTTGACAGCGGTGTTGTCAAGTACTCCATCTCTTTTAAAGAAGCACAGTTGGATGAGATGAAGAAGTACCTCACGGGCGCAGGTAATGTGAACGTAGACTTCATTATCAAGACCGACGGCACAGCATTCACGTCTGTGTTTAATCCACGTGCTAATGGAACGAAGTACTCTAATAGCCAAGCGAACCAAACGGTAGCGCAAGGCAATAGTGACTTGCCGTTCTAAAGTTTAATGTCGGGGAGGGTACTATTACTAATTGTTTTGCAAAAACCCTCTCGAAAGAGAAGCCCTCCCCACATTTAACATCAAATATTATGGCACACAAAAGAGGCGAAGAACGCATACCCTACGGAAGCAACAGGCCATGGAGTGGCAAACCACCGGTCCAGGTCAAGAGCAACTATTCAATTGAATTTAATAAACGGAAAAAACGATGGACACTAAAGAGAAGAGGGACGATAGTCTTCAGCAGTACGCAGAAGATGGACGTCGATTTTTGGTACGAAGAAATAATAGCAAAGAACTGCACGATATTTTAGTCGCTGTTTATGGTACGCTCAAGAGAGGGTACGGTAATCACATGCTCTTAGCAGACTCGGTATATGTAGGAGAGGGATACACGGAGGACGAGTACCCGCTCGTGGTACGTGGATCTGGACTACCCTTTCTCGTAGACATGAAGGGCACGGGCAAGCGCGTCAAGGTGGAGGTGTACTTGGTAGATGAACCTACGCTCAACCGATTGGACATGCTCGAAGGACATCCCGAATGGTACAAGCGGGAGAAGAAACCAGTCTTAGTTACAGGCATGGACCGTGAAGGATTCTCATACCACAACGCAATACTTGAGCCATGGATTTACATGGCTCCCGAGGAATACTACTCAGAATCAGAGACGCTGTATGAGGAGTACTAAATACTTTATAGAAATAGGTAGTTGTGATTTCGATACACTAAACGACCTTGCCCCTAAAGGATGGGGCGGGGTGGTTGTAGAACCCATATCGGAATACCTAGACAACCTACCTAAGCACGACAGCGTGTGCTACATCAACGCTGCAATAGATGCAATGCCTGGTTCACGTATGATGAACGTGTTCAACGAGGACATCGTATCCAAAGATAAAGATTACGCAGGGATGAGTTCCTTTGCAGAATACACTAACCCAGCAAACAAGGAGTATGTGAATCCACGCTTGGTGGAAGCAATCACATATCAGAACATGCTAACGAAGTCCGGCATTCCACAAGTAGACTTCCTCAAGGTGGACACCGAAGGTCATGACTTGGTAATACTTAACCAGGTGATGTACGAGGGTCCTCACAGACCAAGGATTATAAAGGCAGAACACAAGCACATTCAAGGCGGTGCATACGCCATGAAAAGTTTTCTGGAGGAGCGAGAGTATCTCGTGTACCAGGAGGCTGATGACGTGTACGCTATAGACGCACGTGTTACACCAGATCCATTTGGTTCTCACTTTGATTTTAATCCCAACTCAGCAAATCATGGACAAGGTATGTAAGGGCGCGTCGCGCTCCAAGATGTGCGCTCCTGTACGCGCGCACGTAGACAAACAACTCGAGGCATTAGCATTATTACACACGTCGTTCGGAACCAGAGGCAAAGGCGATACGGAAACTAAATCTAAACTTCGAGAGGCAGAGAACGAATTGTATAGAGAAATCAAAAGGGTAGCACCAGAGTACTACAAAAGAATTATTATCGACAAATGAGAAACGAATATTATTTCATTCGCACGATTGACCAACACGCAATCGACGAAGCAACTGAAACTTTTAGTATGCTGAACAGGGTAAGCCCAAAACAGTTGACGAGCGCACGTAGGGACAGGCCCTTGGTCGAAACACGCTGTATGATTTGGGCGTACCTGCGAGAGAACTCTACACTGACTATGGAAAACCTTGGTAGGTTGTTTAATAGACACCACACATCTGTCATAGCGTCCTTGAAGACACACAAGAAGCACACGGATTTTTTCAGTAACGGACGCAGAGTAAACGAACTATACACCAAGAAGTTCATAGAAGGGTCTGAGATTCTTGACATGGTAATGGGAAACAAAAGAACATCTGCTCGCCACTTAAAGTATAGGGTAGTTCTATACACAAACAACCCAGACACCTTGGATTACTACGAGATAATGTCTGTTAAAAATATGATGTAAAAGCATATGCAATACCTAAACGAAACAAGAAGATTTGGTCAGCCAATTCATTGGTATGTGGTAGACATCATGTGGCAAACACGAAGAGGTAAAAAAATGTCTATACACAAATGGAGTGACATGGAGTGTGTAAGCCGAGCAAAGACTCTGATGCACCTCAACAAAGACAAAAAGGCCCTCACGTTTTTAGAAGACCAGACTAAACTCACAGCCAAGAAAGAAAATTTTAGAGTATACAACATCAAGTTTCAAAAGATTGTCGGATATTCAGAACTTCATAAAGAAGAAGACTATGCCAACGAATGGGGCTAACTCAATCACGATGTTCCCGTCAATCACAACGATTGACAATCCATACTATATCACATTAGAATCTGCGCTTGATAGAATCATAAATGGTAAGAGTAAAGAGAAGGTTGAGCAAGTAAGATCTGGAGACAAACAAGTTAAGAAAACACTACCTGTAGCGCTGTTCTCTGGAGTCTTTACAGGTAGAAGGGATGAGCAGATACAAGGACACAGTGGTATTGTTGTATTGGACTTCGACCACATCGACACCAACGATTACAAATCATTACTTGGTACTGATGAATACATACGAGCATGCTGGGTGTCTCCAAGTGGAGACGGACTCAAGGCTCTCGTTCGCATAAGTAATCCCGAGCGACACCGTGACCACTTCCGTGCACTACAGTCTTACTTTGAAAGAAACTATGGGTTAGAGGTAGACCCTTCTGGGATTAATGTATCGCGCGCCTGCTTCGAGAGTTATGACCCGGACCTCATCAAGAACGATGAGTGCAATGTGTTCGGTGCTATGCTTTCAGAAAATAGCGAGCACCAGGAAATTGTACAACAAGATTCCTACACTGACTACGATAAGATAGACATCGTTGCACGCATGATACGCAAGGCACCCGATGGGCAGAAGCACAACATATTATTACGTGCGGCTATCCTATGTGGTGGATACATCAGCGCAGGTCGGATGGAGGAGCAAGAGGCCATCCGTGTAATGGAGCGTGAACTCATGCGCAGGGATGTGGATGACATAGACCTGGCACGCAAGACCATTATGGATGGTATCACGCAGGGGCGATCCATGCCTATACGTGAGGTAATTGATGATGAGAACAAGATTCGTAGAGAGATGCGCATCAATGATGGCGACATGTCTTTCATATCCTCTGACCACCATGATCTGGAATGGATTAACAAGTTTGCCAACGGAGAAATAGAGAAGGGACTCAGCACAGGCTTTCCCAAACTTGACAAGCACTTCCTTTTTAAGAAAGAGTTTACCATCATTAATGGCCACAGCAACGTCGGTAAGACAACGACAGCGCTGTATCTAATGGTGTCTGCTTCAGTATTACATGGTTGGCGTTGGATTATATACTCCTCGGAAAACAAGACTGCCTCGATTAAGATGAGGTTGATGGAGTTCTTGGTGGACCTACGCATTACCGACATGCACTACGAGGAACGTATCGCTGCATACAAGTGGGTGAATGAACACTTCACGGTCATCAGCAACGAGCAGGTGTACAGTTATACAGACCTGCTTGTGTTTGCTGAGAAACTAATACGCCAGGAGAAGTACGATGGGTTCTTGATTGACCCATACAACTCACTCAAGACCACGATATCAAAGGGAGCACAACTGTCCTCGCATGAGTATCACTATGAAGCGGCATCTGAAATGCTGACGTTCAGCGTTACTAACAACATGGCTATATGGCTAAACACCCACAGCATCACGGAAGCACAGCGCATCACCGGGCCCGATGGTCTGCCCGTTGCACCTGGTGCGGCTATGACTGAAGGCGGGGGTAAGTTCGTGAACCGCTGTGATTCCTTCTTAACATTCCATAGAAAGGTTCAGTCAGATGAACACGCTATACGCATACGCACCGAGATACATGTACGCAAACAACGAAACCAAGAGACGGGCGGTATGCCAACGCCATACATGGATCCTGTACTTATAGAATTCAATTCCTCTTACACAGGTTTTACTGAACTTGGAACCAGTGTTAAAAACTTTAAGCCATTAGCATACAAAAACAGCACATTGGACCTATATTAGAGTGTGATTGAATACGAAGAAATCATTGTAACTCTACCGAAGCCACCGTCGCTCAACCAGTTCTACTCTGGTAGACATTATGCGGTGCGCAAAAAGTATAAAGACAAGTACTGGGGTGAAATCGCAAAAGCCATGGACAAGTTGGATAAGTTCAGTATGGACAAAATGTCTATACATGTTCGCTACAATTGTCGCTTTGATGTTGATAACGCTATATGTTGTTGTAAGTTTTTGGCGGATTATTTGCGAAATCATGGGTATATTAAAGACGACAATCCAAAATTCTTTACGTCACAGTCAACAGCATATGACTCAACGTTAGAGAAAGATGAGTTTGTAGCCAAAATAAAATGCCATGGATATCAAATCGCTGAGTGAAGTTTACTTTCTTGCAACCAGCCGCATGCATGAGGCAGCGACTGATTTGTACGAAAGTCTGCACACAAACGGGGGCGCACCTCGTACTGATGCTGAACGACTTCACAACACCATCCGCAAGTACAAGAGAAACATTGATTCAGAATTTGACCTAATACGTTCTGCCCTGCTGGAGTATTATGATGACGCTGATTTATCTTGACGGACTAAACGGTATTAACTACCACAGATTGATGACGCCCTTCATCCGGTTAAAGGAAGAGGACGGAGTCAACGTGCATTTTATTGACAGCCTAAACCAACTCAAAGAGTTTGACCTATCTGGTGTCTCTCACTTGGTAGGCTCAAGAAAATTCGGAGTGTCGGATGCTAAAGCCTTTAAGCAATTCTTAGTAGACAACGATGTAAAACTTATACTTGACAACGATGACTATTGGGAACTACCAAAAGACAACCCAGCATACGATTATTACAAGGACAACGAACAGCACTTTATTAAAGACAGCATACAGATAGCGGACGAAATCTGGACACCATCAGCATACCTCGCTGAAAGAATGAAGAAGATTAACCCCGACGCTGTATACAGAATCATACCAAACACCATACATCAAAAGGAAAAACAATGGGCTGATTGGGAAAAGGATGTGTCAAAAGACTTCAAGGTAAGGTTCGGATACCTTGGCGCTAACGGACACCAGAAAGATTTGGATCAGATCGGTATGACATTCGAGGACCATGAGTTGTACTGCATGAACTTAATGGACTATCCAGACAGATTAAAAGCAAAGTATAAGATGAACCCCGTGGACATTACTCAGTACGCACAGTTGTATAAGTTCTTCGACGTCTCCCTCAGCCCACTGAAGAACTCAAGATTCAACAAGTGCAAGTCAGAACTGAAGGTAGTGGAAGCGGGGTTCACTCGTACTGCAATCATAGCATCCAACGTAACGCCATACAAGGAGGTTATAAAGCACGAAGAGACAGGCATCCTATGCAATAGTCCAAAGGAATGGAAAGAGGCAATAGAAAGCATGACGTTGAGCAAAGCGTGGAGACTTGGTAATAATCTATACGAGTATTGTAAAGAGCACTACGATTTGTCCACCATAAATAAACTACGACTGGAAGGACTGTCATGAAAAACCTAACCATACCGCCATATCTAAAACATTACGCAAACGACCTCACCCTTATGCGAATTGAGGCTAATCGCAAACGATACGAGGGTACACATAAACAGCGAACAGGGACAAAGACGTCAGTGTTGCTTGGCGAAGTATCAAGGGAATACTACACGGAATA
>Ga0160423_10001448_pt1 | contig 19826 bp, 18 predicted proteins | sample CRUFie14St8metaG_FD_108191 | JGI IMG/M metagenome (GOLD analysis project Ga0160423, IMG submission 108191) | Marine microbial communities from the Costa Rica Dome - CRUD Field 142mm St8 metaG | ecosystem: Environmental > Aquatic > Marine > Oceanic > Photic zone | place: Costa Rica: the Eastern... | reverse complement strand
TAGTTCAACAAAAAGGTGGAGCACATCATTTAGATGGTGACTATGCAGTTTTCGGAAAAGTAATTTCAGGAATGAATGTAGTTGATAAAATTGCGTCAATGCCAACCGATGTTGGTGACTGGCCTGAAAAAAACATCTACATCAATAAAATTGAAATCATAAACTAAAATTAAATTTGACTATGGCTTTAACTAATGATTTTAAATTAGTAATAGATTAAATTTTTAAATTTGTATAAAATATTTAAATGACAATAACTCAGTTATTATATGTTTTAGCTGTTTCGGAATACAAAAATTTCACTAAAGCAGCTCATAATTGCCATGTTACTCAACCAACATTAAGTATGCAAGTTCAAAAACTTGAGGAAGAATTAAATATTCAAATATTTGATCGAACTAAAAAACCTATTGAATTAACTAATGTTGGGAAAAAAATAGTAAACCAAGCAAAAAATATTGTAGCAGAAGCAGAGCGGATTAATGATATTGTAGATCAAGAAAAAGGATTCATTGGAGGTGAATTTAAATTAGGTATAATACCAACTGTAATGCCAACCTTGTTGCCGATGTTCCTAAAAACATATATCAAAAGGTATCCTAAAGTCAAATTAAAGATTGAAGAACTTACAACAGACGAAATTACCAATAGACTTCAAGACGGTTATTTAGATGGAGCTATCGCTGCAACTCCATTAAGAATTGATAATATAAAGGAAAGAGTCCTTTATTATGAACCATTTGTAGGATACATATCGCCAAATCACAGATTAAAATTCAAAACTCAAATAGAAGTATCAGATTTAGATATAAATGATATGTTAATTCTAGAAGATGGGCATTGCCTGAGACAGGGTGTTTTAAACTTGTGCAAAATAAAAAAAGAACAAGAGCTAGACAATTTTCAGTTAGAGAGCGGTAGTATTGAAATGCTTGTTAAATTAGTTAATGAAGGAATGGGGATGACATTATTACCATATCTTAATACATTAGACTTAAAATTAAATGAAAAAAATAATCTTAGATTTTTTGTTAATCCTTCACCAGCCAGAGAGGTAAGTATATTGCACAATAAAAATGAACTTAAAATTCAAATAATTGATAGTATTCACCAGACAATTTCAGCAGTAATTAGAGGAGCGATCAAATTTCAAGATGTTAAAATTATAAGTCCTAAATAGTACTATTGAAACAATAATTTCATTTAACTTTTAGACTCCAAACAAATGAGAATTTTGAAACAATTTCTCCATTACAATTTTTACCTTGAGCATTTAAAATAATTTCTTTTGATTCATTTGTTTCAATTGCATTTTTTAAAGCATTATCAATTAAAAGCCCTTGATCACAACTAAATGAAATAACGCCTCTAGCCTTTTTATTAAATTTAACCTTGCTACCAACAACAAGCATTGAAATATTTTTTTTTGTTTTATTTATTTTACTTAAAACCAGTGCCCCAGTAGCAAGCTCAGCAGCCATGCCCTGAACTGCCCAATACATTGAATTAAACGGATTTTTATTTATCCATTTGTAGCGAACAAAAGTTATGCAAATAGACTGATCTATTGATTTAATCCTGACTCCACAAAAAAAAGCTGAAGGAAGATTTAATGCAATAAAAAAATTTAGTTTTGTTACTGATTTAGACATTCAAATAACTTATGTAGCTAATATAATGTTATTTTGATATTTAATTTATTAAAAAATAAAAACAAGATTACCTAGAAGAAAAAAGACGAGTAATATATTTCTAAAATCATTATCGTATTTTAGCATTACAAAAAATTAACTATGAAAAAAATATTTCTTTTTATTAATATAATATTATTTAATCATTCTTACACACAACAACTTAACATTCCCAGCGATACAATTGTCAAAACTTATCACAAGACCATAATTAAAGGAGTTGAAATTAACTATTCTGCAGAAGCGGGTATGCAACCTGTATGGGGTAAAAAAGGTGAAATAATCGCAAGCTTGTTTTACACTTACTATAAAAGAGACTTTAAAAAAAATACCGCGAAAAATAAAGAAAGACCTATAATTATTTCATTTAATGGTGGGCCAGGATCAGCTTCTGTATGGATGCATATGGCATACACCGGGCCACGAATACTAAATATAGATGACGAAGGATATCCAATACAGCCATATGGATACAAAAGTAACCCTTACTCAATTTTGGACGAAGCAGATATTGTTTTTGTTAATCCAGTAAATACAGGATACTCTAGAATGATTGCTAATTCTGAAGGTGAAATGCCAGAACGTGATCAATTCTTTGGCATAAATGAAGATATATCTTACTTATCAGAATGGATAAACACATTTATAACAAGAAAAAAATTATGGGAATCTCCCAAATATATTATAGGAGAAAGTTATGGAGGAACAAGAGTAATGGGATTATCTTTAGCGTTACAAGAAAAGCAATGGATGTATTTAAATGGAGTGATTTTAGTATCTCCTGCTGATTACAAAACACTACGAGTTGGTGGACCAGTTTCGTCAGCACTTAACTTGCCATACTACACTGCCACAGCATGGTACCATAATATGCTTTCCCAAGAATTACAATCTAAAGATTTGACTGAAATACTTCCGGAAGTTGAATATTTTACTTTAAACAATTTATTACCCGCACTAGCTAAAGGTGGTTTTATAGAAACTAATGAAAAATTTAATATCAGCAAAAAAATATCATATTATTCTGGCTTGAGTCAAAAATCAATACTCCAACATAATTTAGATGTTCCGAATTATTTTTTTTGGAAAGAACTTTTACGCGAAAAATCTGGACAAACTATTGGCCGCCTAGATTCGAGATACCTTGGAATTGATAAAAAAGAAGCTGGTTCTAGTCCAGATTATAACGCAGAATTGTCCTCTTGGTTACATTCATTCACACCCGCAATAAATCATTATATCAAAGAGGAATTAAAATTTGTTACTGATGTTAAATACAATATGTTTGGACCTGTCAGACCTTGGAATAATGACAATGATAATACAAGAGATGATTTACGCTCAGCAATGGCGCAAAACCCATTTCTTATGGTTTTGAATCAATCTGGTTACTATGACGGTGCAACCACATATTTTAATGCCAAGTATACGCTATCACAAATTGATCCAAGTGGAAAAATGAAAGATAGATTAATATTTAAGGGTTATAGAAGTGGACACATGATGTATTTAAGAAAAGAGGATTTGATCAAAGCTAACGAAGATCTAAGACAATTTATCAAAGAATCTGCATCAAACGGAAAGCCAGCCAAATACTAATGTTAAGAAATAAAGTTAGTATTTTAATTCCATTTAAAAATACTCAAAGCTATATTAGTGAATGTTTAAATTCAATAATCAACCAATCATATGATAACTGGGAAGCAATTTGCGTAAATGACAATTCAAAAGATTTGAGTCTTAAAATTGTAAATAAATTTGTCATTTCAAATCCTAAAATTAAAGTAATTAATAACAATGGAAACGGTATAATAGACGCATTACAGACCGCATATAATTTATCCACAGGAGATTTCATAACAAGAATGGACAGTGACGATATTATGTTGCCCAATAAACTTTTTTCAATGGTAAATGACTTGTTAAATTTTGGAACAGGTCACATAGCTTTAGGCTTAGTTAGATATTTTTCTAAAAAAAAACTTGGAGATGGCTATAAAAGCTATGAGTTATGGTTAAATAATCTTACATCAAAAGGATCAAATTTTAATGAAATTTATAAAGAATGTGTAATACCATCTCCGTGCTGGATGGTACACAAGCTGGATCTTGAAAAAATAAATAATTTTAATTCTAAAAATTATCCTGAGGATTATGATTTAGCTTTTCGTTTTTATGAAAATGGATTTAAATGTATAAGATCAAATCAATTATTACACATGTGGAGAGATTATCCAAAACGAACATCAAGAACTAATTCAAATTATGCAGATAATTCGTTTTTAAAATTAAAAATCAATTATTTTTTTAAGATATCCTACAATAAAAATAAAAAATTAATTATTTGGGGTGCTGGAAAAAAGGGAAAAAAAGTTGCATCAATATTAAATGAATTAAAAATTACTTTTTTATGGATATGTAATAATCCAAAAAAAATTGGGAAAAAAATCTATGGAAACCAATTAGAAAATTGGGAAATTATATCAAATTTATCAAATTATCAAAGCATAATAACAATTGCAAACGCTGAGGCCCAAAAATTTATAAAGACATTTTTTAAAAATAAAAGTAAAGTTGAAATGGTCGATTATTTCTTTTTTTGTTAACCCATTAATTAAATTATATTTGATTAAATGTTATTAGTAATGCAATTTGCAAAACCAGAATTCTTTTACGGTCTGTTTGCCATAATCATTCCTGTTTTGGTTCACTTTTTTCAATTAAGAAAATTTAAAATTGAACCCTTTACCAATACTTATTTTTTAAAAAAAATAAAATTGAAAACTAGGAAAAGTTCGAAATTTAAAGAATTATTAATTTTATTATTCAGGATTCTAACAATAATTTCTATTGTAATAGCATTCACAAAACCCTACAAATCAAATTTACCAAATTTAAACTCACATTTTGAAATTATCATATACTTAGATAATTCCTTCAGTATGGAGGCAAAAGGTCTAAATGGAGAATTATTAAAAGGTGCCGTACAGCAATTAATAAAATTAGATTTCCCAACTGAAAAAATTATACTATTCACGAATGACAATACTTATAAAAACCTTACGAAAAATGAATTAAAAAAAATACTAATCAATATTAATTATACAGAAAATCAAATTTCTGTTAAAGAAATTTTCAAAAAAGCTAATTATCTATTTTCTAATGACAAAAAAGCGCTAAAAGAATTGATTTTAATTTCAGATTTCCAAAATAAAAATGAACCATTTGATATTCCAAAAATCTCAAGCTTCAACATTAATTTAATACATGAAAAACCTTTAAAAAACATAAATAATTTCATCACTAAATTAGAAATATCTTCAAATACAAAAGATTTTGAAATTTCGATTCATGCAGACACAAACTCGGATACTTTGAGCTCAATAAATGTTGCATTATATAAAAACAATAAAGTAATCAGAAGATCCATTTTGAATAGAAATTCTAATTTCAAAACAACATTTAATATATCAAAAGAGGATTCTTTTAATGGAAAATTTTTAATTAATGACTCCAGCCTCAGCTACGATAATGAATTTTACTTTTGTTTAGAAAAAAAAGATAAAATATCGGTATTAGAAATTAATCAACAAAAAACAAATTACTTTAGAAGAATTTTTACAGAAGATGAATTCATATTGAAAACAAATTTATTAAATGAGATAGATTACAGTAAATTTAATAGTTACGATTTAATTATTTTAAATGAAATTAATAATCTATCAAATACGTTAATTAATAATTTGATAGGCTACAAAAACAATGGTGGTTCAATTTTAATAGTCCCACATAATAATACCATTTTAGAAAGGTATAATAAGTTAATCAGTGTTGAAAAACTAAAATTTACAAATTACATTTTAAATAAGAAAAAAATAACTAAAATTAATTTCAATCATCCAGTATTTAAAAAAGTATTTAAAAGAAAAATAACTAATTTTAAATACCCTTTCGTGGAAAAATATTTTGAACTAAATGGCAGCTTAAACAGTATTTTAAAATTTGAGGACGGAAATGATTTTTTAGTACAAGCAAATAATCTTTTTTTATTTACTGCACCAATAAATAGAACTAATTCAGATTTTATCAATTCACCAATTATTGTTCCAACTATGTATGGTATAGGAAAATCAATTTTTAAACAAAATAGGGCATATTATGAAATAGGTAACAGCAGTGAATTAGATCTAAAATATAAATTAAAAAAGGGAGATGTAATTAAAATAAAAAATGATAATAAAATTTTTATTCCATCGCAGACAAATAATAATTCAAAAGTAAAAATCAAATTTGATAACATTCCATTAAAAGCTGGTCATAGTTACTTATTACTTGATAACGATACCATCCATAATTTAAGTTTTAACTATCAACGAAAAGAAAGTATATTATCTTATTATGATATTAATAACCAAAGCTCAATATCTTCATATAATGAATTAAAAAACAAAATTAATTCTTTAAAAAGTGAAGAAATAATTAATGAGTTGTGGAAATGGTTTGCTATTTTTGCATTATTATTTTTAGCAATGGAGGTTTTAATATTAAAATTTTTTAAATGAATGTACTAATAAAATCTGCTACAATAATTGATAAATTAAGTGATTTCAATAACACCACCCAAGACATATTAGTAGAAAACGGCTTAATTAAAAAAATTCAACCATCAATTAAAAATACTAAAAATATACCCTCAATTAATTTTGAAAAATTGCATGTTTCACCAGGATGGTTTGATAGTAGTGTTTGTTTCGGTGAACCAGGCTTTGAAGATAGAGAAACAATCAAAAATGGATTAATTGTTGCTGCAAAATCTGGTTTCACCTCTGTTGTATTACAACCCAATACTTATCCCGTAATAGATAAAAAAACTGCTATTTCTTTTGTAAAAAGTAATTCAATAAATAATGCAACTGCCATTTTACCATCTGGCGCTCTAACTAAGAAATCAGAAGGAAATAGTTTGGCTGAAATATATGATATGTTTACAGAAGGTAGTGTTGCTTTTGGAGATTACAAAAAGCAAATAAAAAATCCAAATATTTTGAAAATAGCATTGCAATACTCATCAAATTTTGGTGGTTTAATCCAATCCTTCCCAATTGATGAAAATATTTCAAAATCGTCAGTAATGAATGAAAATATTACCAGTACAAAATTAGGTCTTAAAGGAAGTCCTGAACTTGCAGAGGTTATACAAATTTCTAGAGATTTAGAAATTCTTGAATATACAGGAGGTAGTCTTCATATACCAACAATTTCAAGTTCAAAATCGGTTGAACTTATTCGCTCTGCCAAAGCTAAAGGACTAGATGTAAGTTGTAGTGTGGCAATTCACAATATCATTTTAAAAGATGATGATATTCTTAATTACAATACAAACTTCAAAGTCAATCCTCCTTTACGTACTCAGCGCTCTATAGACGCACTAATTGAAGGCTTAAATGATGGTACGATTGACATGGTAACATCAGACCACAATCCTATTAGTTTAGAGGATAAAAGAGTCGAATTTGATTCTGCGGAGTTTGGTACAATTGGTCTTGAAACTTCCTTTGGAGTACTAAACTCTATTTTTTCTGTAAAAAAAACAGTTGCAATACTGACTAAAGGTAAATCTAGATTTGGAGTAAAAAATAGTTCAATTAATGTTGGAAATATTTGTGATATTTCATTGTTTAATCCAATTGGAAATTATATTTTTTGTGAAAAACATATTTTATCAAAATCAAAAAACTCAATTTTTATAGGAAAAAAACTAAAAGGAAATGTTTACGGGGTAATTGCGAATAATAAAAATGAAATAATTTAAATATTATTTTAATTAATCGCCGTAAATACAAATAAATCAATAGTCATAACAATTTATATTGGTTAACTTGGATAGGTAGATTTAATTCACCTTCATTGTTATATTTTTCCAAAAACTTTTAAAATTTTTTATTAAAAATGTCATTTAATTTACCTTTATTTTCAGTCATAAAAGAATCCTCATTATCAAAAAAAGCCCCTTTATTAATATTATTACATGGGTATGGAAGTGATGAAAATGATCTATTTTCATTTGCAGAAGAGTTGCCAAATGAACTCTGTATTATTTCCTTTAGAGCTCCAATTAAAATTATACCTCATGGATATGCTTGGTATAACATCAATTTTGATGAAAATCAAAACAAATGGAATGATATTGAACAAGCTAAAAAAGCTATGAAAATGATATTAAATAGCATTGATAGAGCTGTCTCAATGTATAAAATTGATAAGACAAATATTAACTTACTGGGGTTTAGTCAGGGCTGTATCCTAAGTCTTGCACTTGCACTGAATAATCCAAAAAAATTTAAAAATATCATTGCTTTGAGTGGATATTTACCTCATGATTTTTTGAATAAACCATTAAAAAAAAATTACAAACATTTAAATTTTTACTGCTCACATGGATATTCAGATCAAGTAATTCCAGTTGAATGGGCACGAAAAACTCCTTTATTTTTAAAAAATTTAAATATTAATTATAAGTATAGTGAATTTCCTGTAGGGCATGGGGTTTCCCCTGAGAATTTTTTTGAATTAAAAAATTGGATTACAAAAGTAATTTAGTTATTATTAAATCGACTTTTAAGAATAAAATTTTCTGACTCAAGTTTTTTACTTTTATCCTTGCATTTTTGAATATCGACTTCGTATTTACTAATTATTTGTCTTGAGTTTACATATTGAAAGACAATTATTAGAATTGAAAAAACAAGAGCGTAAGTAAGAATTTTTGATTTCATATTATACTGAAATTTTTAAATTATCATAAGCTAAAAATACATTTTCCGGTAAAGATTTTTCAACTTCACTATGAAATCCTAAATGATGACTTATGTGAGTCAAATATGTTTTTTTGGGATTTACAAGATTTATGAAATCAAGAGCTTCTTTTAAGTTAAAATGGGATAAATGAGGTTCTTGACGTAATGCATTAATCACTAAAACATTTAAACCATCGAATTTTATTAATTCATTTGCTGGTATTGTTTTTGCATCAGTTATATATGCAAAATCATTAATTCTAAAACCAAATACTGGTAGTTTGTTGTGGTATACCTGAATTGGAATAATTTTTATTTTTGAAATGAAAAATGGATTGTTAGATATATTATTAATGTCAAAAGTTAAAACTCCAGGATATTTATTTTCTTTTCTAAAAATATAATTATATCTAACTTCAAGAGACTCAATTACTCGTCTTTCGGCATAAATTGGTAAATTCCCTTGACGAAAATAAAATGGTCTTAAATCATCAAGCCCAGCGGTATGATCGCTATGTTCATGAGTTAATAAAACAGCATCTAATTTTTTTAATTTAGCTCTAATAGCTTGTTGCCTAAAATCAGGACCACAATCTATCAGAATATCAATATCTTCGTATTTAATATATATTGAAGATCGTAAACGTTTGTCCTTAATATTATCACTTAAACAGACAGGATGATTGCTACCAATAATTGGAATTCCCTGTGATGTTCCAGTTCCTAAAAAAGTAATTTTCAACTGAATTAATTTTAAGCAAAAATAGTCTATTTTTTTTTGTAGAATTAGTTAAAATTTTAACTTTGTGTTATCCAAAATTCTCAATTTCTTAAGATGGAAATAACACTTAAAGGAGATACTCAAATTAAAAGTGCACCCTCCCTCAAAGATAAAGCTTTAAGAATAAATCTTAACGAAAATATTTATGGAACTTTTGCTGAAATTGGAGCTGGACAAGAAACTGTAAGACATTTTTTTAGAGCAGGAGGTGCATCTGGAACAATTGCTAAAGCGATGTCTGCATATGATAAATCTTTTAGTGATGCAATTTATGGTACAGAAGGGGATAGACGCTATGTAACTGAAAATAGATTACGAAAAATGTTAGCTCATGAAGTACGTCTAATCGAGGAGCGTATTTCACGGAAAGATAATCCAAATAAAATGTTTTTTAGTTATGCCAATACAGTAACAACAATTGATTTTGCTAGAAGATACAAGGGCCACGGATGGGTTGGTATTCGATATCAGATTAATCCAAATGAGGCTTACAACGAAATTATTCTGCACATAAGATTCAAAGAAAGTGATGCACGTCTTCAACAAGAAACTTTAGGTAAACTTGGAACAAATTTAATATATGGTGCATTTTACAAACATAATCAACCCAAAAAATTATTACGCTATCTCTATGATCACATAAATAAAGATCAGCTTGAAATTGATACTATTAACTTTTCTGGGCCAGTTTTTAGTGATGTTGATAATCGTCTAATGAGTCTTCAATTAGTTAAAAACGGAATGACTGACGCAGTAATGTTTGCACCTGACGGTAATAACGTTTTACCAGCAAGAGTACTTTACAAAAAAAATATTTTAGCTTTCAGAGGCAGTTTTAGACCCGTTACACGTGTCAATGTTGATATGTATGAGAACTCCTTTGAAATGTTTAAAAAAGAAAATAAAGTGGATCTAGAAAAAACACAAGTTGTTTTTGAAATTACACTTTCAAATTTAAGAGCCTCAGGTGGAGAAATTGACGAACAAGATTTTATGGATAGGGCACGTTTATTATGTTCCCTTGGACAAACTGTGCTTATTTCAAATTTTCAAGAATACTATAAGTTAGTCGAATACTTCAGTTTATACTCAAGAAAAAGAATGGTATTGTCAATGGGAGTAAATAATCTGATTGATATTTTTGATCACAAATACTATCAACATCTAAGCGGTGGTATTCTTGAAGCGTTTAGTAAATTGTTTCATAAAGACTTAAAAGTTTATCTATATCCAATGATGAGTGATGATGGAACGTTAATTACAAGTGAAAATCTAAAAGTTCATCCAAGGATGAAAGAACTATATAAATTTTTCAAGTACACAGGAAAACTAGTTGATATTAAAAATTACAATCCAGAAATCCTAAATATCTTCTCGAGAAAGGTACTTAAAATGATTAACTCAGGAGAAAAAGGTTGGGAACCACTATTACCAACTGTTGTTTCAAATATGATTAAAGAAAAACAGCTATTCGGATTTTCAGAAAAAGTAAAATAAGGATTACTTTAATATTTGAGATGTATGTTCTTTAGTCTTTACTTTAGTTATAACATCTAAAACGTAACCATTTTCGTCAATAATAAAAGTTGTTCTGTGGATACCATCATATTCTCTACCCATAAATTTCTTTGGCCCCCAGACTCCATATGAATTAATAATTTTTTTGTCTTCATCTGCAATTAAATCATAGGGAAAACCAAACTTATTTTTAAAATTCAATTGTCGCTTGGGACTATCAGCACTTACACCTAAAATTACGTATCCTTTAGCTTTAAAACGGTCATAATTGTCGCTTAGATTACAAGCCTCTAATGTACATCCTGGAGTATTTGCTTTAGGATAGAAAAATAAGACAAGTTTTTTATTATTAAAATCAGATAGTTTAATTTTTTCGCCATTTTGATTTATTGATTCAAAATCAGGAGCTTTATCTCCAGGTTTAATTGTAGTCATATTTATTATATTTGTTTTTACAAATATAGTTGTAATGAACAAAGCAGATAGGGTAAATTTTGTTATAAAAACCTTAAATAATTTATATCCTGAAATTCCAATTCCCTTGGACCATAAAGATCCATATACATTATTAATCGCAGTACTTTTATCAGCCCAATGTACAGACAAAAGAGTTAATAAAATAACACCTGTTCTTTTTTCAAAAGCTGATAATCCGTTTGATATGATCAAAATGAGTGTCAATGAAATTAAAGAAATTATAAAACCATGTGGTTTATCTCCTATGAAAAGTAAAGGGATACACGGACTATCAAAAATTCTAATTGATGAGCATCATGGCAAGGTTCCAAAAAGTTTTGAGGCCCTGGAAGCTCTTCCAGCTGTTGGACATAAAACTGCAAGTGTAGTTATGTCACAAGCATTTGGAGTTCCAGCATTTCCCGTTGACACTCATATTCATAGACTAATGTATAGATGGAATTTAACAAACGGAAAAAGTGTATTGCAAACTGAAAAAGATGCTAAAAGAATCTTTCCCAAAAAATTTTGGAATAAATTACATTTGCAAATAATATGGTATGGCAGGGAATATTCACCAGCACGAGGTTGGAAAATTGAAAATGATATTATAACTAAAAAAATTGGAAGAAAATCAGTTCTCAAACAATTAAAAGCAAAAGTTTAGCTTAAAACTGCGCATATTAGAAATTAAAATTAATTTAAAAAAAATTCATAGTTAGTTTTATTGAGCTTAACTACGTTTAATGACTTAGAATAATCAATCAAAAATTTAACGGTTTTTTTACTTGGTTTTAATTGTTCAGAGTTTGATGTGTTTTCAGAGTAAAGTTGTGCCATTCGCAATAAATAATTTGTTATATATATTCAAAACGTTCATAAATACAATTTATTATACAAAAATTAATTAATCAAACTAATTTTGTGTTTTTCGATCATTTTACGAAGGTTTATCAAACCATATCTCATTCTCCCCAAAGCTGTATTAATACTTACTCCTGTATTTTCTGAAATTTCTTTGAAACTCATGTCCTGATAAATTCGCATTTTTATAACAGCTTTTTGTTCATTAGGTAATTCGTCCAATAATATTCTAACATGATTTTCTATTTGTGCATCAACCATTTTATTTTCAACATTTAAACTATCATCTGAAATAATTGAAAATATATCAAAATCATTCTTACTCTTGAACTTTGGCATTCTACTATTTTTTCTAAAATAATCAATAATCAGGTTATGCGAAATTCGCATTATCCATGGTAAGAATTTACCTTGTTCATTGTAATTGCCACGCTTGAGAGTTCTAATAACCTTGATAAAGGTGTCTTGAAAAACATCATCAGCCGCATTCCGATCTTGAATTTTAGAAAAAATAAAACCATAAAGTCTAGATTGGTGTCTATTTATCAAAATTGACAGTGCATTTTCATCTCCAGAAATATAATTACAAACAAGTTGCGCGTCACTTAAAGATTTTGTACTCATAATATTACTATAAAAACACTAATATTGTTAGTGTGTGATGTTAATAAATTAATTTAAAGTAATATTATATCAATAAGCAGCTATTTAAGAATTATATCCAAATATAAAGAGTTTAAAATTAAAATTCCAAATTATTACTTTAAATTTTAATCTTAATAAGAAGTTAATCCTCTTTTTTAAGACTCTCAATAGTGTTATATTTAGATTTATTTTTTTTATTAATGTTGAATTTTATAGATCTAAGCCCCAAAGATTATATTCTTATCAAAGGAGCAAAACTGCATAATCTTAAAAATATTGATGTAGCAATTCCAAGAAATAAACTAGTTACAATCACCGGTTTATCTGGTTCAGGTAAATCAAGCTTAGCGTTTGATACATTATATGCTGAAGGCCAAAGACGCTATGTTGAGAGTTTATCCAGCTACGCACGTCAATTTTTAGGCCGATTAAATAAACCTAAAGTTGATTTTATAAAAGGAATAGCACCTGCAGTAGCAATTGAACAAAAAGTCAACTCAACTAATCCCAGATCTACAGTTGGGACTAGTACTGAAATTTATGATTATATTAAATTGTTATATGCAAGAATTGGAATAACGATTTCTCCAACATCAAATGAAATTGTTAAAAAAGACTCCACTACAGATGTAATAGATTACATAAAATCTATCTCAAATAATCAAAAACTTCTTTTATTAGCACCCATCACACTAGAGGAAAACGAAGATTTTAATAATAAACTAAAATCACTTATAAATCAAGGATATTCAAGACTTAAAATTGATGGAAAGGTAGATAGGATTGAAAACTTTATTAAATCTAAAATTCGAAGTTCTAAATTTGAATTAGTTATTGATAGAGTTATTACAAAAAATGATAATGATTTTTTTAGCCGATTAGCTGATGCAGTTGAAATTGCATTTTATGAGGGTAATGGTTATTGCCATATAGAAAATATTCAAAACTCAAATATTAAATATTTTAGTAATAATTTTGAGCTGGATGGTATAAAGTTTCTTGAACCAAATATACACTTATTCAGCTTCAATAATCCTTACGGGGCATGCCCAAAATGTGAAGGATATGGAGATATAATAGGAATTGATAAATCATTAGTTATTCCAAACACATCGCTTTCAGTGTATGAAAATGCTATTTTCCCTTGGCGAGGCGAAAGCATGTCATATTATAGAGATATGCTAGTGAATAATGGACACTTATTTGATTTTCCAATTCATAAACCTTATCATGAATTAGAAACTATAGAGAAAGAATTAATTTGGAGTGGTAACGAATATTTTGTTGGACTTAATGATTTTTTCCATGAACTTGAATCAAAATCATATAAAGTACAAAACCGTGTAATGCTATCTAGATATAGAGGAAAAACAAAATGTAATAGTTGTAACGGAAAAAGACTTAGAAAAGAAGCAGAATTTGTAAAAATTAATAATAAATCAATTACAGAACTTGTTGAATTACCAATTTATCAGTTAAAAATATTTTTTGATAAACTAATTTTAAGTGATTTTCAGATTGACATTTCAAAACGTTTAGTGACAGAAATTAAAAACAGAATTAAATATTTAAGCGATGTTGGGTTGGGCTATTTAACTTTAAATAGAAAATCTAATACATTATCAGGTGGAGAAAGTCAAAGAATTAATCTATCTACCTCACTAGGAAGTAGTTTAGTAGGTTCAATGTATATTTTGGATGAACCAAGCATTGGCCTTCACCCCAAAGACACAAATAAATTAATAGATATTCTTAAAAATCTTCGTGATCTTGGCAATACTGTTATTGTTGTTGAACACGACGATGCAATTATGAAAGCATCTGATTATATAATTGATATTGGTCCTGAGGCTGGAAGTCTTGGTGGCCAAGTTGTTGGAGAAGGGAACTATGATAGTATAATTAAACAAAGTACTCTTACAGCAAAATATTTAAATAAAGAATTTAAAATTAAAATTCCAAAAAAAAGAAGAAAGTCAAATAAATTAATAAAGATTAAAGGTTGTCGTGCAAATAACTTGAAAAATATTGATGTTGATTTTCCATTGGATATGCTTGTTGCTGTTACTGGAGTTTCAGGAAGTGGTAAAAGCACATTGGTAAAAAATATTCTTTATCCTGCATTAAATAAGAAACTCACAGGCTATGGAGATAAACCAGGTGAGTTTGATGGAATATTTGGAAATCTTGATTCTATAAATTTTGTGGAATTTGTTGATCAAAATCCAATAGGTCGATCCTCAAGATCAAACCCCGTAACATATATTAAAGCCTATGATGAAATTCGTTCATTATTTTCAAATCAAAAATTAAGTAAAATAAGAAGTTATCAACCAAAACATTTCTCATTTAATGTTGATGGAGGGAGATGTCCCAGCTGCAAAGGTGAGGGAATTGTAACAATTGAAATGCAATTTATGGCAGATGTAAAACTCAAATGCGAAAGTTGTAAAGGTAAACGATTTAAGGATTCAATCTTAGAAATTAAATTTGAAGGAAAAAATATTGATGACATATTAAACATGACTATCGATCAGGCATTAATGTTCTTTGAATCTAATGAATGTAAAAAGATAAAAAATAAACTACAACCTCTACAAGACGTTGGATTAGGATATATAACTTTAGGACAAAGTTCATCTACCCTCTCTGGCGGAGAAGCCCAAAGAATAAAACTAGCAGCATTTCTTGGAAAAGGAAGTCAATCAAGCTCAGGTTTATTCATTTTTGACGAACCAACTACTGGACTCCATTTTCATGATATAAAAAAATTATTAAAATCATTTGATGCACTAATTGAAATTGGACATTCAATAATTGTAGTTGAACACAATTTGGAACTTATAAAATCAGCTGATTACATAATTGACCTTGGTCCAGAAGGAGGACAAAAAGGTGGTCAAATTATGAAATGTGGAACTCCAGAAGATTTAATAAATAATAAAGTATCTAATACAGGAGCTTTCTTAAAAAAAGTTTTAAATTAAAATTATAAACTTAAAATTTCAGATAATTTTTTAGTACAATTATATCTTGAGTACTTTTGAATATTTTTTGCCGTAATTTTTAAATTATTTTTATTATAAGATAAAAATAAATCCAAAATGTGAGATTTTAATTTTTTATGTTCTGAATAATTAAAATATATCCCGGTAGATGTTTGATTGAGGATTGAGTTGATGTCTGATAATTCAGGTCCTATGCCAATAATAGGGCGACCAGAACTTAAATATTCAAATAATTTTCCTGGTATTATATATGAAGCAGAAATAGTATTAGCTTCAATAAGTAACAATACTTGAGATCGATTTTGATAATTAACTGCTTCTGTGTGAGGAACTGGTGGTGATAATTTTAAATATGAATTTAACCCAGCAAAATTAATGGAATTCAAAATTTCTGGAGCAACATCACCTACTAAAACCAATTTAAATTTTTCTTTAAAACCCTTAACTTCTTTAATCATTTCTGATAAAACATCCCATAAAATTTGAGGGTTTCTTTGATTTGATAAAAAACCAACGTGTGTTAATGTAAAATTGGTATCTAAATCTAACTTATTTTTTATTTCTGTATCAAAACCATTAGTAATTACTGAAATAGGATTAGTAGTGTAACCAGTATATAACTCTTTTGTTCTATCCGAAGTTACTATTATATGATCAGATTTTGATAAAATCTCTTTTTCTAATTTTAAATGCTTCTTTTTAGTGAATGATTTTAGCTTTAAATTACTATGATAGCCGATTGCAGACCATGGATCTCTAAAATCAGAAAACCACTTTAAATTAAATTTATTCTTTAATTGCAGGCCAATCATATGTACACTATGTGGAGGTCCAGTAGTAATAATGATATCAATATGGTTGTTATAAATATAATTAGATAAAAATTTAAAGGATGGTTTTACCCAAAAAACTCGAGAATCAGGAATAAAAAAATTACCTCGAATAAAAATCAATAAACGATCAAAAAAATTTTGTTTTTTAACTTTAGGGATAATTCCTTTTGAATAATTATTCACTTTTCTTCTAAAAAACTTATTCAAAATTTTTATAGGGTCCTTTATTGGGTGTTTTAAAACTGTTAATTTCTTATTAATATCATTACAAAGAGAGTTATCAATTGTTGGGTAAAATGGATACTTAGGACAATATACTATAGGTTCAATGTTAAATTCGGGTAAATATTTAACAAATTTAAGCCAACGTTGGACACCAGGACCTCCTGCAGGAGGCCAATAATAAGTAATTATCAGAACCTTTTTCATTTCTTATATCTAATAATTAATAATAGTGATGATAATAACAATACCAAAAATAAAATTGAAGCAAACAAAGATATTTTTGTTCCAAGATAAACTACTCTTGGCCTAAATTCAAAAACTATTTCGTGATTGCCTTCTGGTATTTCCAATCCTCTTAAAATATAATTTACATTATGATGTGGCACTTTAACTCCATCAATTCTTGTTTCCCAACCATTATTGTAAAAGTTTTCAGAGAAAACTGCAAACCCTTTTTCAGTATTATATGAATTGTAAACTAATTTATTAGGTAAATAATCTACAAGCTCAATTTTTGCATCTGAACTTAATTTATAACTTTTTGAATCTGAAAAATCTGAATTAATAATTGCTGTAACTTTGGAATCTATTTCATACAGCGCTTTTATTTCAGCATCAGCATCAGGAACAGCTGTCAAATTTTCAACAAACCAAGAATTCCCATTAGCTTGATCATTTAATAAGTATTGTAATTGATTATTATCGTCTATGTAAATTATATATTTAGTATTTAACATATTAAATACCTCTTGATTACCTTTATCTATGTGAAACTGAAGTATTTCATTAAAACGACGCATTTTTGCAGCATGGTAACCATTAATTGAATTGTGAAAATATGAAGCTTTCGTTGATCCATTTGAAGTATCATAAACTCTAAAAACTTCAGGATCATTCATTATAAGTTCATCAATTCTATTCGCTTGATATGGAAAGTCAACTTTTTCCGACGAGACAAAATCGTCATTATTTACATAACGATAGTTAATACCAACTAAATCAAAAAGAATTAAAAGTGCTATGAAAATCAGAGTTAAATTTTTATTAAATTTTTTTCTAATGAATGTAAACAATAAAATTCCTGAGATTATAACTAAAACCATAGATCTAAGTGAATCATCTACCAAGAGATCGGCTCTATCGGCTCTTAAAGCTTTAATGAATTCTTGGCCATAATAACTTAAGTATTGTTCATCTCTAAGTCCAACAAAATCAAATAATTTGTTTTTAAAAACTATAAAAGTTAAACACAAAGAAGATAAAAAAATCGTTGTTTTTTTAACTGCTTTAAGCTTTTCTTTGTTTGAATAATTATTATCAAATATTTCTTTTAATCCAAAAACCGCTAAAATCGGAATACAAAATTCCACAATAACTTGAATTGAGCTAACTGCTCTGAATTTATTGTATAATGGAATATAATCTATAAAAAAATCTGTCAGTATTGATAAATTTCTTCCATAAGAAAGCAGCATGGCTAAAACAATTACTAACCAAATCCACCACTTATGGAAACCATGGTATAAAAAAAGAGACAAAAAGCAAAAGAATAAAATAACAGCACCTATGTAGGCAGGTGCTTCAACAATAGGCTGATCACCCCAGTACATTGGTGCTCTTTTAGATTCATTTAGTGCCTGAATTGAATTTGCTCCAATTGATTTGTATGCTTGATAGGTCTTGGAATTATTCCCAATATCTTCTGAATTACTACCACCCATAAACCTGGGTATAAATAAATTAAAAGTCTCGAGAATACCATAACTATACTCAGTAATGTAATTTCTATCCAATCCTGTATTTTTAATTCTTTTACTACCGTCGGGAAGATAATTTAACTCACTTTTACTTCTTGTACTTTGTTTTGCATACTCTGCTGTAGCTAATAAACTAGTCGCATTCATTGATAAAGCCATAACTGAGGCAAATATTAAAATCACAATTGATTTTAAAAACTCTTTAATCTTATTTTCATTTATAGATTTAATAAATTACGCTGAAATTAAAAAAAGAACAATAAACAATAGGTAATATGTCATCTGAAAATGATTTGCGACTAACTCTAAAGCTATTGATAGTGTGCTAATTATGAATCCAAAAAAATAACGCTTTTGAAAAACTAAAAGAATACCAGAAATGACCAGTGGCATATAAGATATTGCATGAGCTTTAGAATTGTGACCAACTCCGATAATAATTATCAAATAAGTTGAAAAACCAAAAGCTAGTGCTCCTAAAATTGCAAATTTAAAATCTATTTTTAGAGTCAATAAAAGAACATAAAAAGAAATTAGATAAAGAAACAAGTAGTCAGCTGGCCTAGGTAAAAACCGTAGAAATAAATCTAACTTCTTAATATAGTTATGATCATATTTGGCACCCAGTTGATATGTAGGCATACCACCAAAAGCACTGTTTGTCCAATAAGTTTCTACTCCACTGTTTTTTTGGTAATCAATTTGCTGTTTAGCCATTCCTTGATACTGAACAATATCGCTTTGATATATTTTCTTACCTTTTATTATTGGACTAAAATATGCAAGAGATAGAAAAATAAAACCAATAAAAACAAAAAAATGTTTTAAGTAAGGGTGTATAGATTTATTCATAATTTTAAAATTAATCTATTTCTTCATAATCTACATAATCGCCTAAGTCATTAGTTGATTGATTTTTTTTTGTAGACTTCTCAATTGTAACATCACCCTCACTTTTATTAATATCATAGCTTGGGTTTTGATTATATTTATTTGATATTTTACGAATTAACGATCTAATAATAATTGGTGTAAAAAGTCTAATCATGTATTTAATAATGACATATATCAATGCTATAGTTAATAGCGTTTTTATTAAACCAATAAATGATGCTGTTTGAATCATTAAATATAATTTTTTCAAAAATACAATTCTTATTTAGATTGAAAACTAGATTCGATAAAACCAACTAAATTTTAGTAAAAAAATATGTAGATTTGATAAAAATGATATCGATGTTAAAAACAATC
>Ga0160423_10001447_pt1 | contig 19840 bp, 16 predicted proteins | sample CRUFie14St8metaG_FD_108191 | JGI IMG/M metagenome (GOLD analysis project Ga0160423, IMG submission 108191) | Marine microbial communities from the Costa Rica Dome - CRUD Field 142mm St8 metaG | ecosystem: Environmental > Aquatic > Marine > Oceanic > Photic zone | place: Costa Rica: the Eastern... | reverse complement strand
ATTATAAAAAGCGTAAGAACCATAAAACCAATACCATAAGGAATAAATCCAGCTATACCCTCAATAACTCTTTTAATTAAAGCATACCACCCTGATTCTGTAGCATATGCTAAAGCTAGATAAAATAAGGCTCCTAAGCCAATCGAAAAGAAGAAGAAACTATTTATTAAACTACTAGCTAGAATTCTTTGTGTTCTATTTGTATCTCCCCATACCAAAATTATTCCAACTGAGGTAAATATAAGCCCTATAGAAATTAATATTAAGGTAAACTTATTTGCTTTATTTGTTATTTTAAATTCCATCTATCTTATAATTTATTGCTCTAAATTTAACGCCTCATTTGAATCAAAATTTCCATAATCGGGGTATTGAAATTTTCTAACATAATGCACTAATGTCCATATTTCTTTTTTAGTTAAAAGAGAGTTATGCGCTCCCATCATACCCTTACCATAATATATAGAATAGAATATTTGACCATCGCCTAAGTTTGTTAGATTGGAATAATTTGGAACTCCAGCGTAAGCACCACTTTTAACCATCGGTCCATTTCCGTCTCCCTTTTTACCGTGACAATGAGCACAGTTTGCATTAAATAATTGTTTTCCCTCTTCGAAAATTTTTGAGCTATTTTCTAGATTTAGCTCTAATGGATTTTTATCAGAAACAGCTAAATCATATTCATTTATCTCTGTTAAATCGGCATCATACATGCCATGTGTAACTTTCATAGAAATATGTGCTTTTCTTGCATATGGCATCATTATACTGACTGTAGAAGAATCAGTACCAACATATGGTATGGTTCCGTAAGGTGGCTTCTTGGCTGAACGTTTAAGTTTAATCTCTTTATTTTCTCTACCTCTTATTTCACCATAGTCAACGTAAGGCTCAATAGCTGGAGAACGGTACATATCTGGCATATATTCCAACCCGGGGCTATCTGGGTCAGAAGAGCACGACACAAAGAAAAGCGTAGAAAAGAATACCGCTACTACCTTTATTAATAAAATGTAATTAAATTTAATCATCTCTATTTATTCTATGTCTTTTTGTTCAATTTCAACAAACCTGGTTTCTTTAATTAAATTTTCTAAATCTTTTGCAGAGTAATTTGAATTTTGAGAGGCTCTTAACTCAATTACAAAACGGTCGTCTGTTGTTCTAATGTCTGGATTCTGAGCTTTCATGCCAGGTAAAGTCCTATTAGCAATAAAATAAGTAATTGCCATACCGTGAGCTGCACACAATACAGTAAACTCGAATGAAATTGGAATAAAAGCTAACATATTCTCTAAATAAGAAAAATTAGGCTTACCTCCAATATTCATAGGCCAGTCAAAAACCATGAAATATCTCATCCCTACCGTCGCAAGAGTCAATCCGATTAACCCATATATAAATGCAAATATTCCTAAACGAGTATGTTCTACACCAATTATTGGATCAATTCCGTGAATAGGAAAAGGGGAGAAAACCTCTTGGACTTTTACTCCTTTCGAAACGAGATGTTTTGCACCTTCCTTTAAAACATCGTCGTCATCATACATTGCATATATTACTTTATCAGCCATTCTGTTTTGAATTAGATTTTTTAGCTTTTTTTAATTTTGGTTTACTCTTTGTGTTAGTACCATTCTTATATGACTCACCAGATGATTTCAAAATTGATTTAATTTCAGCAATAGGTAATACAGGGAAATATCTAGCAAATAATAAAAAGAAAACAAAAAACAAACCTATAGTGCCAATATATACACCTATATCAATATGACTAGGATAATGCATACTCCATGAAGAAGGAAGGTAATCCCTGTGGAGTGATGTAACAATAATAACATAACGTTCAAACCACATCCCAATATTAACCACAATCGAAATAATGAATGTAAACAATAAGCTTCTTCTCAACCTTCTAAACCACATTAATTGGGGAGAAATAACATTACACGTCATCATTGACCAATAAGCCCACCAATAAGGTCCTGTAGCTCTATTGATAAAAGCGTAAGCTTCGTATTCTACACCAGAATACCAAGAAACAAATAGCTCAGTTATATAAGCAGTACCTACGATTGACCCAGTAACCATAATCACTATATTCATATACTCAACATGTTTAGTGTGAATATATGCCTCCAATTTCATTGCCTTACGCATAATAAGCATCAATGTCTGTACCATTGCAAATCCCGAGAATACAGCTCCAGCAACAAAATATGGGGGAAAAATTGTTGTATGCCAACCTGGTATAACAGATGTAGCAAAATCAAATGAAACTATAGAATGAACTGAAAAAACAAGTGGTGTTGCTAATCCAGCCAAAACTAATGAAATCAACTCAAATCTATTCCAATGTTTAGCACGACCTGACCAACCAAAAGATAAAATACTATACATCTTCTTAGAGATTGGTTTTTTTGCTCTATCTCGAATTGTAGCAAAGTCTGGAATTAATCCTATATACCAAAAAACCAATGAAACTGATAAATATGTTGATATAGCAAATACATCCCAAAGAAGAGGAGAATTAAAATTAACCCATAGAGATCCAAATTGATTAGGTATAGGCATAACCCAATATCCAACCCATAAACGCCCCATATGAATTAAAGGAAATAATCCTGCCATAAATACTGCGAATATAGTCATAGCTTCTGCTGAACGGTTTATAGCCATTCTCCATTTTTGACGGAATAATAAAAGTACAGCAGAAATTAATGTTCCAGCATGACCAATACCAACCCACCAAACAAAGTTTGTTATATCCCACGCCCATCCAATTGTCTTATTTAATCCCCAAACACCTACACCAGTACCAAGTAAATATAGAATACAACCAATACCATATATACCTATGATCAATGCTATACCAAAAAGAATATACCATGTTCTAGGAGCTTTATCTTCTATGGGCTTACATACATCTTGAGTTACATCATTGAAGGTCTTATGTCCTAATATAAGTGGTTCTCTGATTGCTGATTCTTTATGCATGACAATAGGTTTTATTATAATTAATGACTATTGTGATTTTCTTCATGAGCATGAGAATGATTTACATCATGAGTTTTACTATCATCATGATGAATAGATTCTTTAACTACTTGAAGAGATTCAACCTCTTTATCTTCCTCATTCCTCACCTTAACTTTATACCAAATATTTGGTTTAACACCAATTTCTTCAAGAACTTGGTATGATCTTTTGTCTTCGGAACTTGCGCGGACATTAGAACTAATATCATTCCAATCCCCAAAAGTAATTGCCCCAGCAGGACAAGCATCACCACAAACTGAAGAAGTATCTTTATCTGTAATTCGTCTACTTTCAGATTTTGCTTTCAATTTAGCCGCCTGAATGTTTTGAACACACATAGAACATTTCTCCATTACACCTCTTGTTCTAACTGTAACATCAGGATTTAAGACCATACGGCCTAAATCGTCCTGTGCAGGATTAATTTCAGCCTGAGCCTTGTAAGAAGGATAATTAAACCAATTAAAACGACGAACTTTGTAAGGACAATTGTTTGCGCAATATCTAGTACCAATACACCTATTATAGGTCATTTGATTTAATCCTTCATTACTATGAGTTGTAGCTGCAACAGGACAAACTGTTTCGCATGGAGCATGATTGCAATGTTGACACATCATAGGTTGGTGAACAACTTTGGGATTTAAAGCAGGATGTTCAGCATCAGCAAACCATTCCATTTTACTTTTATTGTGATCACTTCTAAGACCAACATTAGCCTCTTCTTCAGATGAAAAGTATCTATCAATTCTTAACCAATGCATTTCACGGCCTTTTCTAACCTCGGTTTTCCCTACTACTGGCACATTGTTTTCAGCTTGACAGGCGATTAGGCATGTTCCACAACCAAAACATTTGTTTAAATCGATAGTCATTGCCCAACGATGTCCAATTTTTTCTACTGGATGAGCATCCCATAAATCAAACTCTTCTACTGGAGCGTCTACATGATGTCCATGATCATCGAGCTTCTGAAGTGTATGATCCGGGTTATATGATTGTTTATCTTTAGATTTATAAACATCTAAAGTAGTTTCCCTGATAATTGAGTGCCGCCCCATAACAGTAGAATGTATTTGAGTCGCAGCAATTAAATACTTTTCATCCAACTTTTGAATCTCTCCAGATGTTTCATAACAATTGGTCCCATTAAAAAGTTGAACAAATTTAAATGCATTCTGGCCAATTGGGAGAGGATTACCATTATCATCCGTTAGGTAACCTCCATACTCTTTAGTCTGATATGCGGCTTTTCCTATTTTTTCACCATTACCTCCACGGCCATACCCCAAAGCAATTCCAACAGTACCTAGAGCTTGGCCTGGCAGGGGATAAACAGGTAATTTAAACTCAGCCTTTCCAACCTTTATTATAGCAAGATCTAGTCCATTTTCTTGGTCAAAAGTAGTGGCATACTCCTTCATTTCAAGAGGATTCATTGTAATATAATTGTCCCAAGTAACTTTAGTCATTGGGTCTGGCATTTCCTGTAACCAAGGATTATTAGCTTGTAATCCAATACCCAAACTAGCTTTCTGATATAATACTATTTCATAATCTCTTGATAATTCAGGAAATTTTAAACCGGACAATGCAGTAGAATTAAACTCAGCATCTTTAGTGACAGACATTTCAGGAAAAGTAACAGAACTATTGTGCACTAAAATATTCCAATCTGATTGTTTGTCAGTAAAGGATTTACCAAATCTTTCTCGTATATTGTTTTCCCAATGATTTTTAATGAAATCATAGGCAACTTTGGAATCTTTACCACCTCTGTCTGACTTATTAGACCAAACAAGAATTGATTCTAAGACAGAAGCTGTATTATGAAGTGGTCGTATAGTTGGTTGAGCGATACTGAAATGATTTTTTACTGGCATATAATCTAACCATGACTCTAAAGCATGATGATCAGGAACAACATATTTACATAGTGACGCTGTTTCATCTGCATATAAAGAAAATGAAATAGAAGTTTCAATTTTTTTAATTGCACTAGCAAAATTTGAACCATTGGACAAAGAATATACAGGATTAACTCCATAAAACAAAACGGCGTCAGGCAAATCACCATTTATGCAGTTCTTAACAAAAGAATCCATAGTTAAATCATCTGATTTAAAAAGATTAATTGGATTATTTATGTTTATTGTAGATTTGTAAGCACCCAAAATAGAATTCAATTTATTTGTCAAAATCTGAATAGAAGTTTCGTTTGAACCACTGACAACTAAAGAATCAGGTCCTGATTTTTTTAATGAAGTAATCGCCTCTTTAACTTTATCTTCGATATCTTTGTTTAACTTAATTGGCAAATCTAATTTTACTCCAAAAGCATTTAACATATATATCAAAACAGCTTTCTGCTCAGAAGGTTTTATCATCCCTCTAACATCAGCATTAGATCCAGTAATTGACATTACTGATTCAAACTGAAAATGCTTTGACATCCATTCTCCATCAGGATCTCTCCTAGCTCCATACTGACCTGAAAATTGGGTTGGCATTAACCACGAGTTAAGAAAGTCTGCGCCAATACTAACTATAGTTTTAGCTTTAGAAAAATCATAGCTTGGTATAAAACCAATATTAGAGTTTGAATTGTCATTTAAGAATGACGCTTTATTAGCATTTCGAATACCCAAATAGGAGACAGCATCATATTGAATATGTTCTATTTGTGAATTTGGCAGGGAATCTTTCAAAGTAGAAATTGCCTCTGAAATAGAAGGGCTAATAATTGTGTTAGAAACAAATACTATTTTCTTGGAAGACTCGAGTCTAGAACGAATTTTAGTGTCTACTTCTAAGTAATTTGATTTTTGACCATCAATAGTAGGGTTTTTCAATCTTTCACTATCATAAAGACTTAAAACTGAAGCTACTATTTGAGGATTAGTATTACCATGGGTAATACCATAGTCTTTATTACCCTTTATCAAAATAGGGCGACCTTCTCTAGTCTTCACTATAATACTAGCATATGAATTGCCATCATAATATGTTGAAGCATACCATGTTGGTAGACCCGGAGTGACGTTTTCAGGTTTATTAACATAAGGAATTGCCTTAGTGACAGGAGCCTCACATGCTGCAACAGTTGCCGCAGCAACACTGAAACCTAAAAACTTCAAGAAGTCTCTTCGACCAGTAGATGATTCTTGAAGACTTTCATCTCCCAAAAAATCTTGAACCGAATTTTGAATTGGGAACTCTCTATTACTAGACTCGATATAAGAGTCTGTTTTTTTAAGTTCATCTATATCTTTCCAATATTTTCTTTCCTTTGCCATTTTGTTTATTAATTAATAGTGGCATTTTGCACACTCCCATCCGCCTAACTCCTTGACAGTTACTTTACCGTCTTCTAAATACTTTCTATATAAATTTTTATCCCCGTCCATTAAACGCTTATGAATTTCATCATAATACCCATCTTTCTTACTGTCTAAAGGTCCTGTTGATATTTCCTTGGCCCCATGACACTCAATACACCACCCCATTGTTAATGTTGGTTTAGTTAACTTAACATTACCTTCAACCATATTTAACGCTTGAATAGACTGAACTTTAACAGTTTCATCCATTTTAGTCATATCACCATGACATTGTTTACAATCAATACCCCCTACTTTTACATGTTGTGAGTGGTTAAAATATACATGATCAGGTAACTGATGTACTTTATTCCATATTATCTCTTTTGTTTCTCCTGTATATTTTCCAGCGCCTGACGGATCATAACCTGCAGCTTGATATATCTTTTGAATTTGTTCTTGTTGTTCTGGAGTGTTTCCATTAATTTGCTTATGACAATTCATACAAACATTAACTGTAGGTAGGCCAGCTGATTTCGACTTATTAACAGAATTGTGACAATACTTGCAATCAATTCCATTAACTCCAGCATGAATAGAATGAGGGAAGTGAATTGGTTGAGAAGGTTGATAATTTTCAACAACTCCTACGTTATAAAGCGTTAAGAAAAGGGAAACAACTATACCTAAAACAAGACATACAATAGATATGGCAACAGTTTTTCTGTTTTTCCATGCTAACTTTTTTATTTCATCTAAATAAGTTAAATCCTCTTCTAATTTCTCTCCATCTATTTCAAGGGAAGTAGATTTTAGCTGTCGCCGAACACCGCCAACTGCTAAAATAATAATGGAGAAAATTATACCCAATATAATCCAAATCCATGTTGAATTAGATGACTGATCAACACCTCCAGTTACCGATTCAGATATCGGACCCGCAGAAGCTACTACTTCCTCTTGAGAATCAATCCAATCAAATATACTTGTGATTTGATCCTTCGACAAATCAGGAAAATTGTTCATAGCTGTTGGAGACCATGTAGAAACTTGTTGAGCATAAGGGTCAACTGCAACAGCTTTACTCCAGTTATTCACCCATAGATAAATTGAGTTTTCTTTAGCTCCTCCATCAGACCACTTTTGACGAACTTGGTATAACTTAGGACCAGTTCCATCTTTAAAAACTTGGTGACAAGTCGCACACTTCGCCTTAAAAAGAGACTCTCCTTGTGCCTTTAATTTATATGAGGGTATTAAAAAGAGAACAATTATAACCCTAACGGACCATTTACTAAAAATTGTAAGAACCTGACTACTAAATATTTTCACTTAAAAAATGTTAGCCTAAGATTAATTTTTTCAATTTACCTTATGCAAATTTAGTTAAATGTCATGTTTTATGACAGTTTTATGACCGTTTAAAAATGCAAAAACTTAATTTAAAACCATTCTAAATAAGCGAGGTTATAAAACAACATATGAATACATTAAAATAGTTGAACTTTATGATTAAACCATTAATTGTTTTAATTCTTTCGCTTAAAAATTAATTAAAGTATTTTGTAACTTTGTTGAAGTGTGAAAAACTTAAATAAGATAAAAATTATACTACTCCTTCTAACATTTAATGTTAAGCTAAGTCTATGTCAAAAAGAGGGGGTAAAAATTATTCAAGACGAACGCATTGAAGGTATTATAAGCAAACAATCTAAAATTATTCCTCCTTCAACGAGACAAAAAATAGATGGCTTTAGAATTCAACTATTCTTTGACTCTAACAAAGAAAACATCAATGCTGCTAGAGGCCTTTTTATTGCAAATCACAAAAAAATTGACACTTATATTGCTTACAGGGCACCAAATTTCTTTTTGAAAGCTGGTGATTTTAGAACACGACTAGAGGCAGAGAAAGTAAGATCAACTATTGAAAGTTTATTCCCAACTAGCTTTGTTATTAAAGAAAAAATCAATCTCCCTCGTTTAGAACAAAAAAATAGTTTTGGGGATGAATTATAAGCTCGGTAAAAATTATAAACTTTGTAGTAAAGTAATTATTAAATCGCTTTTTCAAACTGGCGTAACTGTAAAACAATACCCATTTATTGCTACATTTAAAGAAATAAGCTTAAGCTCCATTACCCCTTTAAAAGTTACTTTTTCTGCACCTAAGCGAATATTTAAAAAAGCTCATGAAAGAAATGAAATTAAACGAAAAACAAAAGAAGCTTTTCGCTTAAATAAAAATACCATTGAAAATTACCTAAAAAAAAACAACAAACAAATCGCTTTGTTTTTGGTATATTCAAGCCAAGAAGTATTTAGTCACATTGTTCTTGAAGAAAAAACAAAAAAATTATTTGACAAAATCATAAACAAATTAGAAGAAGACCATGCTTAATATTGCTAAATATTTTAGAACTACAATCATAGCTATTTTATTAACACTAACAACTACATGCTTATCTCAATCAAACGGCTTCGAAGTTATTCGTAGCCTTGAGTTACTAGACCAAATTTATGAGCATCTTGAAATGTATTATGTTGATGATATTGAAGCTGGCAGATTATCCAAGACTGCTATTGATGCGGTTCTGAAAGATCTTGATCCTTATACTATATACTACCACGAGTCTAATATTGAAGACTATAAATTAATGACTACAGGGCAATATGGAGGAATTGGGGCGTTAATTCGTAAACATGATAACTATGTGTATATTTCCGAACCATACAAAGATAAACCTGCCTATTCAGCAGGATTAAAAGCAGGTGATAAAATTCTAGAGATTGATGGCAAAAGAATGGAAGAAAAATCTACTTCAGAAATATCAAAAATTTTAAAAGGCCCAAAAGGGAGTGAGGTTAAAATAAAAATTGAAAGAGATATCAACGGGCTTAAAACAATAAAAAATCACACTGTTTATCGTGATGAAATAAAACTTCCAGATGTCCCTTATTCTGGCATGTTGAATGAAACAACTGGATATATTAAACTAAATAGCTTCACAAAAACAGCTTCAACAGCTGTAAAATCTTCATTCTTAAAGTTAAAAGATGATGGCATGAAAGAGCTCATTCTTGATTTAAGAGGGAATGGAGGTGGATTGCTTATTGAGGCTGTTCGAATCGTTAATATGTTTATAGAGAAGAATCAAGTAGTTGTCTCTACTAAAGGCAGGGTAAAAGAAGAAAATAATACATACAAAACAATGGAAGAACCTATAGACATTGAGATCCCTTTAATTGTTTTAATTGATAAAAGATCTGCATCTGCTAGTGAAATTGTCTCAGGGAGTCTACAAGATCTAGATCGTGCATTGATTATTGGTGAAGAATCTTTTGGAAAGGGTCTAGTACAAAGAACATATAATTTAAAGTATGGCTCAAAAGTAAAATTAACTATCGCTAAATATTACACTCCGTCTGGCAGATGTGTTCAAAGACTAGAATATTACGATAAAAATAACCCAGAAAAAGTTTCAGAGGTCGCAGACTCACTAATTAAAAAATTCAAAACTAAAAATGGTCGAACTGTGACGGATGGCAGAGGTATAGAGCCTGACATCAAATTAGAATCTAAAATTCTTAGCCCTATTACCCAAACACTTTTTAAAGAAAACTTTATATTTAATTACGCTACAAGTTACTACTACAAGAATGATTCAATTAAAAAAGCTTCAGAGTTTAAATTATCCGAGGCAGAGTATGCTGACTTTATAAACTATGTTTTAAACAAAAATTTTTTGTATTCGACTGCCTCAGAAATGATTCTAAAAGATGTTAGAGAAAAATTAGAAAAAGAAGGTTTATTTGAAGATGCTAAAACAGAATATTATTCATTAATGAACAGAATAGCTCCTTCTAAACAAAATGATTTAGTTAAAAACCAAAGAGAAATAAAATCAATTCTCGAAAATGAAATTATTTCAAGATATTATTACCAAACAGGTAGAGCTCAAAACTCATTAAAAGAGGATCTTGTTATAAAAAAGTCTATTGAAGTTCTAAAAGATATTGATAATTACAATCATACATTAGGCAACTAACTATGCTTAAAAAAATAATAAAATTAGACACACATAATTTTGTGCACTTAATAGGTATATCTGGTATCGCTTTTGGAATACCAGTTAGTAAAGCTATAATGTCAATTTCTATGGTCTTATTATTTATAAATCTCCTTTTAGAAGGAAATTACCATTCATATTGGGACAACTTGAAAAAAAATAAACTAAACCACCTGGTTCTCTCATTTATACTACTAAAAATTTTTAGTGTCACTTGGTCATCAAATTTAAATTACGCTATTCATGATTTAAAGATAACACTTCCTTTACTTCTTATAATGACTTGTTTAACAATAAAACCAATAATTATAAAGAAACATTTACACTTGGTCTTAACTCTATTTATTAGTTCTACAACTTTAGCTTCATTAATTAACTTTGTATTTTATGTTAACTTGATTGGAGACATAGAATACTCAGATATAAGAGACATGTCCATTTTTTCTTCACACATAAGGTTTGGGCTAAGTATAAGTTTTTCTGTAGCAATATTATTATACTTTTTATCTTATTTAAAAAGAAATAGCATTATTATCTGTTCGTTAATTGCTTGGTTAATCTTTTACACTTATTATAGCCAAGTAATTTCAGGATATTTAACTCTATTTGCCGTCCTTTTAATCCATATAATACATAAAGCTTGGAAAATAAACAGAAGAATCGTGGGCCCTGTTCTAACGATCTTTATTGGGTTAATTACAGTTTTTTCTTTATCGATATTTACGCCAATTACAATTAACAAGAATGATTATGAAGACTTACCAAAAAAAACTTCAAACGGTAATTATTATACAAATAACTTCAGCGAAATCTCTCCAATCACAAAAAAACCAATTTATATTTTAGTTTGTGAAACTGAATTAAAAAATGAATGGCCTAAATATTCAAACATCGATTTTGACTTTACAGATAAAAAAGGTCAACCGATTAAATCAACAATAATTCGCTACTTATCTTCAAAAGATTACCCTAAAGATTCATTGGGACTTTCTATGCTTAAAACTGAAGATTTAAAATCTATAGAAAACGGTGAAACTAATTATATTAAGAATGGTATAATGGCAAGAATTTATAATATTAAATATCAACTATATAATAATAAAGACCCAAACAACCACTCATTATTACAAAGATTAGAATATTGGAAATGTGGACTCAAAATTTTATCTAAAAACTATGTCCTTGGCGTAGGGATAGGAGATGTGGAGGATACATTTAAAACATATTACAAAAAAACCAACACACTATTATCAGCAAAAAACCAACACAGAGCTCATAATATGTATCTAACAATATTTATATCTCTAGGTTTATTAGGGATTTTAATTTTCATCTTTATTCATATTTTTTTCTTTAACTTAATGTTGAAAAAAAAGAACATTTTAGGCGTATTTTTTGTTATAATTATACTGATCTCTTTTACAATTGAAGACACATTAGAGACACAAGCAGGTATAACATTTTACAGTCTATTCACAGGCTTGTTATCTACCAATGAAACAAAGAAAAAAAAGATCGAGAATTAACTTTTTTATTCATACAGTTCAAAAGTATTAACTTTACTAAAAAATAATAATGAGTTTCGAATTAACAAAAGAATTTCTCGAATTGTTAAATAGTGCTATTCAAAAAAAGGATACTCTTTGGATGAAAAAAAATCTTTTTGTTCTCCATCATGCAGATATTGCTGCAATCATTAATGAATTAGAATTTGAAGATTATTCCTATATATACGGTCTTATTAGTGAAGAAATTCAACCAAATGTTCTTGTTGAATTAGACAAAGATATTAGAGATAATATAATTCGAACATTTTCGACTTCAGAAATTGCAGAACAATTAGAATATATGGATTCTGATGATGCTGCCGATTTCTTAATTGGTTTCTCAAAAGAAAAAGTAGAAGAAATAATCGGGGAAATAAAAAATATTGAGGCTGCAGAAGATATTGTAGACTTGTTAAAATATGCACCTAATACTGCTGGTGGATTAATGCAAAAAGAGTTCATTCAAGCTAAGGCAGAATGGCCTGTAAATAAATGTGTTATTGAATTGAGAAAACAAGCTGAAGAAGTTGAAAAAATATTTACAATTTATGTAGTAGATGAAAAAAACAAACTAATTGGATACCTATCATTAAAAAGCTTGTTAGTTGCAGAGCCAAAAACAAAAATCAGTAAATTATACCAAAGCCAAAATATTATATCAGTCAAAACAAGTGATGATAAAGAAGATGTAGCCAGGATTATGGAGAAATACGATTTAGTATCTGTACCTGTTATTGATATCCAAAATAAATTAGTTGGACGTATTACAATTGATGATATTGTTGATGTAATAAAAGATGAGGCTGAAAAAGATTTTCAATTAGCATCTGGTATCTCTGAGAACATTGAATCAAGTGATGGTGTTTGGAGGATTTCTAGAGCTCGAATTCCTTGGCTATTTATAGGATTGTTAGGAGGTGTTTTTGGCGCTCAAGTAATCTCTCTATTCGAAGGTGGAATTAGTGATGTACCACAATTAGCTTTCTTTATACCCCTCATAACTGCTATGGGAGGTAATGTTGGTGTTCAGTCATCTGCGATTGTTGTCCAATCGCTTGCTAGGGGAACCGACCAATTTGATTCCATTTTAAAAAAATTAAAAAAAGAAGCTTTAGTTAGTATAATCAACGGGTTGCTTCTATCTGTAATGATCTATGGCATCAGCTTTTTATTTTATAGCAATACTTTTGGCCTAGTTGTTAGTATATCATTATTAACTGTGATTATTTCATCAGCAATATTTGGCACACTTATTCCATTACTCCTAGATAAATATAAAATTGACCCTGCTCTGGCTACTGGGCCATTCATTACAACTTTAAATGATGTGCTTGGACTATTTATATATTTAACCATTGGTGTAGTTACTTACGGTATATAATAAAACAAATAGCATGAAAGTTGTTTTCCTTGACGCTGTTCATTCAATTCTAGAAGAACGATTAGTAGCAAATGGTTTTATATGTGTTAATGCTATTAAACTTAACTATCAAAACTGCTTAAAAAAACTCGCTAATGCCGACGGGATTGTCATTCGCTCTAGGTTTAAATTAAATTCGGATATCTTGTCTAACTGTCTCTCTCTAAAATTTATAGCGCGTTCAGGTTCAGGTTTAGAAAATATCGACTTAAATTATTGTAAAAAGAGAGGTATAAAGGTTTATAATTCGCCCGAAGGTAACAGGGATGCAGTAGCTGAGCATGGTCTAGGAATGCTTCTGAATTTATTTAATAATATTGTAGTAGCAGATTCGGAAATACGACAAGGAAAATGGATTCGTGAAAATAATAGGGGAATTGAATTATCCGGTAAAACAATTGGGATTATTGGCTTTGGGAATAATGGAGAGGCATTAGCAAAAAAATTAAGTGGACTCAATATGCAAATCCTAGCTTATGATAAATATAAACATGGATTTGGTGATTGTAAAATTAAAGAATCTAGCTTAGAAGAAATATATGAAAAAGCTAACATTGTTAGTTTCCATATACCCCAAAATGAAGAAACAATTAATTATGCTAACGATGATTTCTTTGAAAGTTTTAAAGATAAAATCTATTTAATGAACTTGTCTAGAGGTAATATTGTGAACACATCTTCTCTCGTTAAAAATATGAAAAACGGTAAGGTAATTGGCGCTTGTTTAGATGTACTAGAATTTGAAAAAACAACTTTTGAAGAATTATATAACGAAAAATTGTCTCCAGAATATAACTATTTAATTAAATCAAAGAACGTAATATTATCACCACATATAGCAGGATGGACAGAAGAAAGTTTTTTTAAACTCAGCAATGTTTTGGCGGATAAAATTTTAAATCAATTTAGCCCTTGAACTCTAAGCAAATTACCAAAAAAAAGATCCTTCCCTGTTGAGGCTTTCATCCAAAGTTCAAACACTTCAATACTACTTTTGTGAAAGTATTTTTCTGCAAAAACCTTGAGTTTTAAACAATCAATCTTTGGAGAGTATGTATTTACAACTAAAAATCCATCTGATTTTATGACTCTAGAGACTTTAAAAATAAGCTGTTCCAATTCATCTTCTATCTTCCATCTCTCTCTTTTTGGACCTATTCCCCAAGCTGGAGGATCCATGATAATTCCATCATATTTTTTCCCCCTATTAACCTCTCTAGAGATAAATTTCAAAGCATCTTCATGAACCCATCTAATACTAGAAAACCCATTGATAGTCATATTTCGCTTCGCCCATCCCAAAATATTCCTTACGGAATCTACATGATAAACTGTACCACAAATGTTTTTTGCAAATAAAGAAGATGCACCAGTATAAGCAAATAAATTTAAGAAAGCATCTGTCTTATTTAATTTCTTATTTATATAGTCCCAATTAATTTTTTGCTCAGGAAATAATCCAACATGTTTGTATTTTGTTAACTTCAAAGAAAAGGTTAGTTTCTGATAATTAATAGTCCATTCACTTGGGCTTCCTGGTTTCAGACATTTCCAATTACCATTTTTTTTACCATTATAAATAAATTCCCAATTTGCAATTTCAGTCCATTCTTGAAAGGTTTTTTTTGAATTAAAATAGGCTTGTACCTCTGGCCTAATTGTAATGACAGTACCCCAACGTTCTAATTTTTTGCCTCCACCAGCATCTATTAACTCATAATCCTCCCAACCTCTAGTGTATAGACGGCTAAATGACATTTTATCTACGAGGAGTCTTTTTCCTTCCCCCCATCATTTGTGCCATTCTCATTTGATTCTTAGAGGGCGCTACTTTGAGCTGCCTTTGCATTTGACTAATTTGTTCCTTCATCATACCCCCACTATCGAATTTCTTAGCCTCTGCTAAAAGAGTTAATGATTCTTTCTTCCTTCCTGTTTGAGCACATATCCCAGCTAAATGCATCCTTGCAACAGCATTATCTTGTCCTGTTCTTAAACCTAAGGAAATAGCTTTCCTTAAATATATTTCACTTTCAGAGAACCCAAGTTTTTGGGTATTTAATACTGCTTTTAATAACAAAACATATGCATGTTGCTTCTTAGGTAAAAACTGTGGATTTTTGATTTTATTGATATATTTTGAAGCTTTTTCAGTATCTCCTGTTCGCATTGCATTCAATGCAAGGACCATGTTCTCATTCCTGAAGAATGAAAAACCGACAATACATGTTAATAAAATTAAAACTATTCCCCATCCCCAGTAACCATTATAAAACATCATAATAGTTGATAACAAAGATGATATTGCAATTACGCAACGAATGAAAAATCTAATCATAATTATTTAATTGTTGCTATACATTTCAACTCAATAGCAATTGGAGTTGGTAATGAACTGATTTCTAATGTAGTTCTACAAGGCTGATTGTGCTTAAAATATTCTGCGTATATTTTATTATATAAATTAAAATCTCTTTTCATGTTTACTAAAAAAACAGTAACATCAATTAATTGTTCCCAACCTGAATCACATTCCTCAAGAATTAAACGGACATTATCAAACACGCTACGACACTGACTCTCAAAATCAAATTCAACAAAATTGTTGTTGTGATCTATACTTAGACCTGGGACTCCTGAATCGTTTTCGCTTGAACCTGATATTCGTGGGCCAACACCAGACAAAAACAACAAATTCCCAACTCTTCGTGCATGAGGATACAAGCCAACAGGCTTTGGAGCGTTACTTATTGAAAACTTATTTTCTGAAGACATATTAAATTATAATACTTGCAAATATATTTATGTTGAAACAAATATAACGAGTATTCAAAAAAAATTAAAGTTTTAAATCCTTTAATGCTAAATCAAGTGTTGAATAATTAAATGTAAAACCTGTAGATTTAATTTTATGATTTGATACGTGAACTCCATCTAGTAATAATGTACTCATCTCACCCAAAATGAATCTGAAAAAGAATGATGGGATTGCAGGCAACCATATTTTTCTATTAATACAATTGGCCAGTTCATTCATGAATTCTCTATTTGATGTGTTTGTAGAAATAGCATTAAATGTGCCTACTAAACTGTTATCAATTACATGAATAAACAAAGAAATTAAATCATCAATATGGATCCAAGATATAATTTGATCGCCACTAGCAATAACAGAACCTAAACCAAAACGAAAAGGTTTTTTCATCTTTTCAATAGCACCTCCATTCTTTGTCAACACAACACCTATTCTTATCTTTGTTGTTGGTATGAAATTAGCGAAAAGCTCAGCAGCTGACTCCCATTCTTTTACAAGAGAAGATATATAGTCATTTCCAAAAGAATCTTTTTCATTATATCCACTAGGATTATATTTACTACCGTAACATGTTATTCCTGATGCAGAAATATAATGTTTCAGATTAGGCATATGTTTTCTGCAAGAAAACAAAAATTTGGTGGTTTCTATGCGAGAATCATGAAGCTCTTTTTTTCTTTTTTTTGTCCATCTTTTATCTGCAATACCCTCCCCACACAAATTAATTACAACATCAACTTTATCTAAAAATTTTCTTTCTATTTTATTTGATTTTATATCCCAAGTAATTAAATTTTCATCATTAGTTCGAGATAATATAAAAACATTATGCCCTTTAATTAAAAGTTTTTTTCTTAATTGGTTACCTATTAAACCTGTACCACCTGCTATTAAAAAATTCATCACAAAAATATTCTTCCATTTAACCAATCTCTGTCTATTACTGCCCCTTTATGCTTGTAAAAATCAATAGCCACATGATTCCAATCTATAATCTGCCAATCCATCCGAGAGAATCCCTCTTTTTGGGCTTTAAGCACTAAATTATCAAATAACTTTGAACCGATACCCTGGGAACGATATTCAGGTATAACAAATAAATCTTCTAAATAGAGGCATGGCCCATTCCATGTTGAATAAGAAGTGTAATATAAAGCAAAGCCTAATATTAAATTGTTTTTTTCTGCAACTATTGCATCACAATAATGATTGGTAAAAATATCCTCTAATAGTTTTTTAGGAGTATTCTCAATAGAAGATGAAAAACCTTCGAACTTAGCAAGCTTTATAATTAAATCCATTACTGATTCTATATCTGTTTCTTCTATTTGACGAATAATCATTATTGAACCCCAGCTAAATTAAACCTTAACCTAATACCTGCAGCAATATTCCCTGTTGGGTAAGATGTCGCAATCTTAGGTGTATTAATAGTCTGCTCATAATAAACTGTTAATGTCAAATAACGTGACATATTATAATCTCCAGAGGCTTTAATAGAAAGTACTTGCTGACCTGCTGTTGCTTGATTTGTATTCTCAACTACTTTTCGAATAACTGTCAAGTTGTCCCTAAAAGAACAATCAAACCTGAGATTAACAGGGCTTGCAGGTATTTTTTCAATTGGCAATTTTACTTTTGCAAACTTATAACCAATTCCAATAACCCACTCATCACCTAAAATTTCAGTAACTTGATTATTGTTTAAAGATAGAGTCGCGGAGCGATCTTTCTTATATTCAAATTTTGTGGTCAACCCTTGCCCTTTAACATTCCATGTAGCATCCATACCAATAAGTGGAGAGAATCGTTCACTAATTGCAACATTTTGAATTTGGCTTTCAGCAATAAAATTACTATTTAAATCTCTAGCTGTGGCATCTCCATTATCATCAAATTGAGCAGTAAGGTTTGATTGCATTCCAGAGATACTTACTGTCGAACTATATGAATGTCTAAGAACAAAGTTTTTTAAATGTTTTTTCATAAAATTAAAATTCTTTAAACCATTATAATTAACTGACCAATTTGGAAGTGGAAGATTCTTAATTGGATTAATATTATTCTCATTAATTGTTCTCTGAGTATATGAAGTGATAAAAGCACCTAATATAACTTCTTGCTGTGTTCCACCATAACCATCATAATATCCAGAATTTAGAAGAGATGAGTTCCCATTTTGTTCACCTAAAATCTCTGAAACCTCTTTCCTGTTTTCTAAAAGAGAAGAAAAAACAGATGATTTATATCCATTCCCCAAAGCGCTAAAGGCAGAATTAATAGAAACATTTGAATATGTTAAAGTTGAGATAGCAACCTTACTTTGACTTTCAAAAATTGATACTGAAGGATTCCATCTAAAAAACTCGTTTTGATTTTTACTAAATGTTCTTAATACTGTAAGTTCAATGGTTAAATCCTTCACTGGTTCGAGTGTAGCTCTAAAATTTAAGTTTTTTGAATGTGTGTTAGTATACTGTTTATTTAATCTTTCATTTTGAACTAACCACCCATTGTCCCTTGAAGCCTCAGCAATGTTATAATTTGTTTCACGGCCCCAAACGTTATACCTTTGTTTACCAAGAATAAATCCAGACATGCCTAAATCAAAACTTGGATTAAACCCAAGTATTCTTGACTCTTGATTATACCCTGGTAATAAAGTTCCGTCAGTTAAGTTGTAAGTAGCTGAAATATTTCTGACGCTCATAACCAATCTTGCAAAAAAACCGGTAACGGGATGAACCTTGCCGTTTCTCTTTTTTTCTCTTTTTTCTTTTTTCTTCTTACGTTTTTCCTTACGCTCTTTGATTTTCTTTTGGCGAAGTTCTTTTTTAGTCATCTCAGATTCTGGTTTATCTAATTCGTCTGAGATCGACTCTTTTTGCTCTTCATCTGTTTCAGATTCTTTACCTGTTTCTTTCCTTTCATCAATACTGTTAACACCTCTTCTATTTGATTTACCTCCTTGATTAACCTTCTTGAAGAATGGAATCTTGTTATATAAATTAGTTAAATTCATCTGACTAGTCATATTAATATTACGACTATTTTGAACAGTATTGCCAAATTCTGTTTGAGCTAAAGGTGCCCTTTGCCAATTATATGTCGCATCATACTTAATGCTTGCATTAATCCAGTCTGTTAATGGAATTCGATCTAAAGGAATAGTATAATTTACACTGTAACTATGAGTATAATCCATTGTTTTACCAAAAGTAGAAAGTTGTGATTTTATGGAGTCTTGAAAAATACGATAGCCATCAGGGTCTTTCTTTCGGTCAACTTGACCATCAGCTTCCTCAAATATAGAACGATTATTCGCAGTAAAATTAAATTTCAACTTCTTTGTAATGTCATATGCTAAAGCGTAGTTGCGATCCCAATTAAAAAACTTCATATAAACTGGTGCAAATTCGTAATCTGGGACAATATTATTTCTGACTTGACGCTCATTATATGTCCTTAATAAATTTGTTCCAAATGAAATATTCTTTGGCTTGGTATAAAAATTCAATTCTCTAAATAGAGCAAACCATTTTGATTTCTTCAAAATTTTCATCTTCTTCAATGGTGTAATTGGTTTGACATCAAATGAATAATTGTAATTCAACCCTCCTCCCCAT
>Ga0160423_10001446_pt1 | contig 19841 bp, 13 predicted proteins | sample CRUFie14St8metaG_FD_108191 | JGI IMG/M metagenome (GOLD analysis project Ga0160423, IMG submission 108191) | Marine microbial communities from the Costa Rica Dome - CRUD Field 142mm St8 metaG | ecosystem: Environmental > Aquatic > Marine > Oceanic > Photic zone | place: Costa Rica: the Eastern... | reverse complement strand
GGGTTCATCATCCATGCAACTGACGATAATACCGAAGGCAATGACCATCAGGACAGCAGCGCCCCAACGTACGTTTTTCATATCGACTCCAAAAATCTGAGGAGCTGTTGTCGCTTTTCGGCTGATAGAGACTTAAAAGCCTTTTGAGACGCCTCGGCTTCTCCGCCATGCCACAGGATAGCTTCCGCTAGGTTTCTGGCACGTCCATCATGCAGATAACGACTGTGTTTGTTCACTTTTGGAATCAACCCCAAGCTCCAGAGCGGGGGCGTTTTCCACTCGCGACCATTGGCCAGAAACACCGGTCGACCGTCGGCCAGACCCTCGCCCATGTCATGAAGTAAGAGGTCCGTGTAGGGCCAAATGACTTGATTGGAAAGTTCCTCCAGGGCGTGGTCACCGGTGACGTGGCGTGGCGTGTGACATCCATCGCACCCAAGTTGATGGAAAACGGCTTGACCGGATTCGACGTCGGCATCGCCCCAGTTTCGGCGATAGGGCACAGCAACCAGAGAGGTGTACACCACGACAAAATCGAAAAATCGTTCCGAAATTTCTGGGCTGCCACCATCCTCGATCGACGCGCATTCGTCTTGGTTCTCTCCGCAGTGAGTTGTAGGGATAACAGGTGATGTGATGCCGATGTCGCCCGCAAAAGCCCCGGCAACTTGTTGGCGAACCGTGGAAGCATCACCTTTCCAGCCAAACCTACCAGGGGCCAAGGCTTGCTCCGTGTCATCCCAGACCATGTTAAGGCGACCGCTGATCTGGTCCCCATCGGTATCGTTAGGGTCTTCCAGAGCCTGCAATCGCTCGGTGGGAATCGCGTCAAGCAACCCCATACCAATCACCTGTGGTGCAATCCGAGGGGAAATCATCGTGTCGTCGCCTATCGGTCCATAATTCAATTCTTTGAACCCGTAGGTCGGTTTCAGCAAGCTGTATGGGGTCCCGTCATCATATTCGCCGGCAATTTCTTCGTACTGAACACTCGGGATCCCCTCACCGATAAGGTCAACGATTGCCGATGGCTGAAATTGGTCGCCGTAGACCGGATGGGGTTTCGGGGCACCGTGGGGGCCTTCTCCCGGCACGCTGAGTCTCAGCAAGAGGGCAACGAAGTCACCATCTTCGTCTTCAGGCGGCGCACCTCGACCGTCTTTGGGGTGACAGCTCGAACAGGCACGGGCATTGAAGAAAGGACCGAGACCGTCCCGGTCTGTGGTGCTCGCGGGAGACATCACCCACGCTTGAGTGAAGAAGCTGTTCCCTGAGTAGAAGGCTTCTTCGTGTTCCTGCTTTAGATTATCGACGGGTTGAATGAAGGCATTGACACCCAATAGGATGGGATTTGTGGTGTCGCCTCCTGGATAGCGTTGGCTTTCATCAACCAGCGGTTCAGGCGTATCGGATGCACACCCCAACAAGAAGCAGAAGATCAGGCTGAATATAAATCGTTTTCGCATGCGTCAAATGACAATACCGCCCCTCGAAAATTCGGGGGGCGGTAGTGGCTCAAAAAATCCTACATAAGAGTAGATACTCTTATGCGCCTTCGTCAAATGCGAGTGTGTCTTCTGGAATCTCGAATCCGTAGAAAACGAAGGCATCTCGAAGGGCATCGTTCGCAACTCGGAGCTGTGTCACGAGGTTCTCAACGATGGCGCGACCTTCGGCATTGCTTGATGCAATCGCCTGATCGAATGGAATTGGAAGCCTGTTGGCCGCAGAGAGTGCGTCGGCAATGGCGGTTTCAATTCGGGCAGCCAGAGCCGGGTCATTCGCCGCCACTAAATCTTTGATGCCAGGTCCGCTGACCGCCCCATATGTGCCCAAGAACACGTTCTGGATGCCCTGAACGTCCTGAATCATGTCTCGGTGGGTGTTGTCGCTGAAGCAGGAATGCTCGTCTTCCTGACCACCTGAAGCCAAGGCAGCTTGGACGCGCTCACCGCCCGTCTCAAAGCCCGCAAGTACGATCATTCCAGTCATGATCTTGGCAACACCTGCAGTCGGCGTCTGGGCGACGAAGCTTGCTCGGTAATTATTTGCGTTTGGCGCCCAGGCGGCCTTCAAACCCGTCAGGTGTCCGATGAGCATGGTGGACACGACTTTCAAATACTGTGCCCGTCGCGTCTGGTTAGAGGCTGTGCCAGAACCATCGGCGATATAGTCAGTGAATGGGCGCTTGCCCGCACCTGACACAAACGGGTCCTCGTCGTCTTGTCCCCATAACAGGAACTCGATCGCGTGATAACCCGTCGCAATATTGTCATCCTTCTCCGCCTCATTGAGACTCTCGAGAAGGTCTGCGGTGATCTCCGGGTAGAGGTCTGGTTTGTTGATGATGCCCTGGCTTTCACCACCATCGCCTCGCACGTAGTCGACCCAAGCCTCGTCCATAGGCCAAGCATTCAAAAGGCCTTCGGGTCCGCCGGGCTCCATGTCGATGGGTCCTTCATAGAAGCGGTAAACCTCGGTCTGAAGGTAGGGCTCGCGAGACGCCAGCCACGCCTCTCTCGCTGCATTCATGGTGTCCGGTGTTGGGTCTGCGATCAATGCGTCAATCGCAACATCCATGGCCTCAGCGGCAGTGAGAGAGTCACTGTAAGAGGCGTACACGATGTCTGCATAATTATTGAGCACGCTTTGGCCCAAAGTGGCCTCGATGCTATTTGATGGCCCACTGTTCGTCTCGTCGGAGGAATCATCCCCGCAGGCGGTGAGCGCGAGCGAAAACGCTGCCACCACAGAAAGGACTACGAATTTATTCATTTTCATAAGAGCTCCAAATGCCGGGCTTACATAGTGAGTTCATGCCCGATGTCAGTTCGTCGTTGTAGTGACTGGCTGCAGTCACCTCGTACCCGCACTCTTGTATTGATAAAGCTTTTCAAAATCAATATTAATGAAAATGATTCTCAGGATCACACGAAAAACCCGGCACAAAAAAACACCTAAAACATCGTAATCAATGAATAAAATAAGCTCATAAACGAGTATCAAGATGAGTCATCGAGCACGTAGATATCAGCATGGAAACTCCAAGGATACCGCCCAAGAGTGAGATCGATGGCCGCGTCCATAGCCCGGCGAAAACGGCATTCAAGAACACCTGATCTCAATTTCACCGTGTAATTCAGTCCAGGTGATTACGAAGGGCGCACTGTCGAGCCGGAAGCACATACGCATGTTCAAAGGCCTACGGGATCGCCGCGCTCGAAGATCCAAGCGCCTCGCCGTCGGCACCCATTGGAGTTCTATCGGTAGACCAATGCCCATGACCGATGCTCGACAGAGCATGGCAGCGGGTTGGTGATTCGATGTCTCGATACCGAATCTCACCTGAAACACTGCTGGATATCACGAGACGCAAAAGTCTCGTACAGGTTTGAGTGATGGCAGCGTTTCGGAGACCGTAAGCCATCGAAACTGCCGACCAAAGCGCCCATGCAAGAGAGAATCAGTGTGAATCGACTCGCTTCAGTTTTGGGAGCTTTGCGCTTCAATACGCTGGGCTTGACGCAATTCGATTTGTTCCACACTGTCTCGGGGAATCGCGGAAATGAGCCGCTCAGTGTAGGCCTCTTGCGGATTTTGGTAAATGGATTCACTGGGTCCAAACTCGACGAACTTTCCATGGTTCATCACCGCCATCATATCGCTCATGAATTTTACGACGCTCAAATCATGGCTGATGAAGATATACGTCAACCCAAACTCGGCTTGAAGATCCTTCAGAAGATTCAAGACCTGCGCCTGAACGGAGACATCCAAGGCCGAAACCGATTCGTCGCAGATGATCAGATCGGGCTTCAAAGACAATGAACGGGCAATACAGATTCTCTGTCGCTGCCCACCCGAGAACTCATGTGGATAACGATTGAGATATTGTGCACCCGGAAGACCGACTTTCTCCAACAAATCCAAAACCATGGCACGCCGCTCTTCATAGGTCTCACCAATGCCATGAACATCCATGGGTTCCATGATCGTTGTTTCAATGGTCTTACGGGGATTCAGGGAGCCGTAAGGGTCTTGAAAAATGATTTGGAAACGCTTGCGAAAATGACGCAATTTGGCCTGAGAGAGCGTGGTGATATCCATGCCATCGAAGATCACTTTTCCCGCTGTCGGGTCGATGAGCCGCATGACCGCACGACCGGTGGTCGTCTTGCCACAGCCTGATTCACCGACAAATCCTAAGGTTTGGCCTCGATACACATCAAAGCTGACCCCATCCACCGCCTTGACATGATCAACGACCTTGCTGAAAAAGCCTTTTCGGATCGGGAAATGCATTTTCAAATCAGTGACCTGCAATAGAGGCTCTTCGTCCTCGCCAGCAAATGTCGTATCACTCGAGTAGTCGACCGCGTTCCCCGAATACCCGAGAGTTTCTAAGCGACTTAATGGGTACAGGTGACGCCCCCGACCATCTTTTTCCATGTCCATCAACCAATCGGGATCGATGGTCTTCTCTCGAATAGTGTACTCACCCGCATCATCGTAAATGGTATCCATATAATCGGGCACAGTCGGAAGGCGTCTTAAACGGGAGTCCAACTTGGGCCGACACGAGAGCAAGCCTTTGGTGTACGGATGCTGGGGATTCTCATAGATACTTTTGACGTCACCATACTCAACCAGTTTTCCGCGGTACATGACAGCCACTTCATCGGCAATTTCTGCGATCACCCCGAGGTCATGGGTAATGAAAATCATACCCATCCCGCGTTCGTCTCGCAGGGTTCTCAAAAGGCTTAAAATCTGAGCCTGAATCGTGACATCAAGAGCCGTTGTGGGCTCATCGGCGATGAGAACCTTAGGGTTACAAGACAGGGCCATCGCAATCATAACCCGCTGCTTCTGCCCCCCTGACATCTCGTGAGGATACATATGAATCCGCTCTTCTGGATCGGGTATACCCACCTCCCGAAAGAGCTCGATGGTCTTGAGCTGAGCTGTTTTTTTATCCACCTCTTGATGGAGCATGATGGCCTCCATCACTTGATCACCCGTGGTATACACCGGGTTTAAAGAGGTCATAGGCTCTTGGAAGATCATCGAGATCTCCGCCCCACGAATGGATCGAATACGTTGCTCGCTGGCCTCGATGAGATTTTCGCCGGCAAATAGGATCTTCGACCCTGATTCCAGCCGTGCGGTCTGTGGCGGCAAGAGACGCATGATGGACAAACTGGTCACGGATTTTCCACTGCCAGACTCACCGACGATGCCGAGTGTCTGACCCGACTTGACCTCCACGTTCAGACCGTCGACCGCTTTTACGACTCCAATGTCCGTGTGAAAGTAGGTTCGAAGATTTTCGAGTTTGAGGATTGTGTCACTCATCGTTCACTCACTTCCTCATCTTCGGGTCGAGGGCATCACGCAACCCCTCACCCACTAGGTTAAGAAGAGTCACTGTCACGAAAATACCCAGACCCGGAATCAGTATCAGATGCATTTTTTGCGTCAGGTACCCATCGCGTAACATTTGACCCCAGGAGGGGATATTGATGTCACCCAGTCCAAGAAAGGACAACGAACTCTCGATGAGGATCGCTGCAGCCACACCAAAGGCGGCCGCGACTAACACGGGGCCCAGGGCGTTGGGCAGAATATGCTGGAAAATAACTCGCCGAGTCGAATAACCGAGGGCGATGGCACTGGTGACGAAGTCCAGATTACGAAGTCGGAGGAATTCCCCACGCACCAACCGTGCGACCCCAGTCCACCTTAATAAACCAATGGCCAACATAATGTGGAAGATGGACGGTTCATCAATAAATGAGACCACCACCATCAGAACAATGAGCGTGGGGACTGCCATGAAAATCTCGATGAGACGCTGAATGAACATGTCGACACGGCCTCTAAAAAAACCAGCAAACGCACCGATGATAATGCCGATCGTCACATATATGCCCACAGCGATGACCCCGACCGAGAGCGAGATACGAATCCCATAGAGCATCCGGACGGCCACTGAACGGCCCAAGGAGTCCGTGCCCAGAATATAGTCCTCGCACACATCAGCGTCCCGCCCTTGTTCCGCACAGTCTGCAGTGAAGCTAGGGCTTTGCAGCTTGTCCCTCAGTTTTTGCTTCGTGTACATCATCTGGACGGGCGCAAAGATGGCGCTGACATCCTTGCCCGCGTCTTGTGCCGCCAAATAATCGTCATAATTATAGGCGTTCTTATGTCCCTGTGACGTCATCATCACCCATGCAAAAGTGGCCATAAAAACCAGGGTCAAGATGCCGGCTAAGCGGCGTATTTTTAACCGTCGAACTCGCTTGGTGAGTCCACCGTAAACGAACCGACTGACCCCTAACCATGCCAATAGAAGGGGTACACCGAATACGAGAAGCAGGTTGAAGAACTTATCCACCCCATTCTCGTAGTAATTGTCATCGAATAAAGAATTCAGCCACGGATAATGAGTCACCCCATTTTCTGTCCAAATAAAGGCCCTTCCGGACGCGATAATTGGACTGAATACCGCCAAAAAAAACATCACACCAAGGAGCCAAAGAGCCCCATATGCGAAATAATTCTTTTTGAATTGACCCCAAACAATATCGCCGAAGGTCATATCCTCTTGGCCGGGCTTTACGGGCGCGTTTGACATCTTCTTCGCCCCCTCAGTCGAATGTAATGCGCGGGTCAACCAACGCATAGGAAAGGTCGGCGAGTAACATGCCGATCAAGGTCAAAACACAGGAAATCAACAAAACGGCCATGACGGCGTTGTAGTCGTACTGCGTGATACTCGTGAACACGTAACTGCCCATACCGGGTATCTGAAAGATGACTTCAATAATAACCGAGCCGCCGATCAGGGCCGGTAACAGAGTGGCCATCAATGTGATGATAGGGATCATGCCATTGCGAGCTGCATGTTTAATGATGACGATACCCTCAGGCAGCCCTTTCGCACGAGCCGTCCGGATATAGTCCGATTCGATCACGTCCAATAAACCCGTCCGTGCATACCGAGATAGAGCCGCCAAGCCACCGTACGTCATACATAAAATAGGCAAAGTAATGTGCCATAGAATATCGAACAGCAATTCCACCGTGGTCAATTCATCAGCATTCGGCGAAGTAAAGCCCAAATTGGGGAAAAAGTCCCAATCACCAGACGTGACAGTATTGAGCAAAATCACAGCCACAAAAAACGACGGCAGACTGTACAGCATAAAGAGAATGACGGTCACGACCTTGTCGGCGATGGTATTCCGCCGCACCGCAGAAAAAATGCCCAGCGGCAGTGAGATCAAATAAATCAGAAAGACCGAGCTGACAGCCAGTGTAATGGAATACTTGAGCTTGGACAGAAGAGTCTGCAGTACAGGCTTCTTATCAACATGAGAGATTCCAAAATCCAATCTGAGTAAGTTGCCCCAGTATTTTGCGAATCGAGTATCGGTAAAGAAAATGGCGATTTTGTCGGACGTATCATAGACCCAACGAGATTGATTCTCTGCCCACCAATCCGCCCAGAACGACTGCACATCAGCCTCAGTCTTCCCCTCCGTATCACCCACTGAGAAAAACCATGGCTTGATGGCTCGGTTCTTGGCTGCGGTCTCCCTGTTGAGCGCCTTTTGTGTCTTTTTTACGGCTTTGTCATCGGAGTATTTGATGACCAAGCGCTCTTGCGCATTGATGGTCAGCCTCTCGCTGGCCTTCGCTCTGACCTCGACCTTCTCTGCATTTTTGAGACATTCGACCAAACCTGGTATGGCATACAGCCCCCAGTCTTCGATGCGATCTTGCGCCTCGATTTGTGCCTCCAAACTCACGGAATCATCGAGATTCAGCACCTCTAAAAGAGTGGCTTCAACATCTTCGCGAGTCAGGTCATACCGAGAGTTGAACAGAATGGGCTTATCGAGATTAAATTGTTCCTTAAAAATGCGGTACGACTCACGGTTATCGCCCTTTTCAGCATTCTGACTGCCTTCTCCTGAAAGTTCTGAGCCTCCGGGTCGCCCGGCCCCAAGATTCAGCAAGAGAAATACCAGCACACTGATGGCAAAGAAGGTGGGGATCATCAACAAGATCCGCTTCAGAGCATAGGTCAGCATCAGGTCGTCCTACTCTTCACTCTTCAGAGACCAACGACGTGGACTCAGGTACGGTCGAGCCAACCCGTATACCTCTCCCCCGACCAATTGTTCGGTCCAAAAATAGGGCGTTTTACTCTGAAAAAGAAATGTATATGGCTGTTCTTCATAGATGATTCGATGAAACTTTTTGGCCAAGGCATAGCGTTTCTTCATGTCGAACTCATATTCCATGGCTTCGATGACTGAGTCGGCTTCCGGACTGCGAAACGCGACATAGTTACTGCTCTTGGGCGTATCGGCATGTCGAGAATGCCAAATCTGGTCAAAGTCTACATTTGGACTCGTTCCCCATCCCAACATGACCGCATCAAATTTCTTCGACTGAAGTTCTTTCTGATAATTTGCCCATTCCATCGCTTTCAAGTTGCACTTGATGCCGAGCTTTTTGAGAGATTCCTTTAAGACCTCGGCGGTCATTTGATGGGTGGGGTGCGCGATGACATTAAAGGTGAATTCAAAGGGAATCGAATTGCCATCAATCTCTTTATCCAAAATCCCATCATTGTCCGTATCGACCCATCCAGCTTCAGTGAGTAAAGCCTTGGCTGTATCCAAGTCATAGGGAATGGGTTCGAGCGTGTCATCGTAATGAGGCAAGCCTGGGGTGATTGGACCTGTGGTGCGCTTCCCCAATCCGAATCGAATTTCTTTCAATATTTCATCGGCCTTGAGGGCATAACTCATCGCCCGTCGTACTCGCTTATCCGAGAAATACGGCTTGTCCGCATTCCAGCCGATATAGGAATACCCATATCTCCAAAAGAAGCTGTTTTTGATCGTCCCATCCTGAAACAGTGGTGAGGTCGAGCCCTCCATGACCTGACGGTACTGTTGAGAGCCCAATGATGTGATGTGAACACCTGGATTAACTTTGCCAGATTCAGCCTCCGCTGATTCGACCAACATTCGAGGATGCTGACTCGGATCTTTCACGATCTTGACCACAATATTATCGAAGGCATTACCGCCCAGCGGAAACCAAGAATCCCGTTCCAATGTGACAGCTACGCCGCGTTCAAAATTAGAGAACCGATACGGTCCGCTGCCGATGCCGCGTGGATTATACCAATGTGCCTCAAACTGAGTGCCCAAAATTTCTTCTTCGAATCGCTCGCCATCGTCATCGTATGCGTACAGATACTCGGGCGTCGTGGAGAGGTAACTTCGAGCCACGAGATCATTTTTATATTTTTTGTTCTTCCAACGAATCTGAAAACTGAAGTCGTCCAGTACCTTGACGCCATCCATATCAAGGTCTTTGAAATAGGCCCTCATGGAGGCGGCCTTACCCACTTGAGGGTTCATCAACAACTTGAGCCAGAAATAGAGATCGTGCGCAGTCACTCGGCAACGACCATTCACCCAATGTCGGTCCTCTGCCAAATCAGCGTCAGCCAACTCAGGGTTGTTTGCTTTCAGATAGGCCGCTGTTCGTCGTCCAACATCCAGACAACTCTCCCCTTTCGCAAGCCACTCTCTGCCCTCACTGTCCTCATTGTCCAACCACCCAGGTTCGTGCCAAAAAATATCTGGACGCAACTTGTATGTGTACGTCAGATAATCATCACTGCGTCCGATAAACGTCGCCAACGCGGGCGCATATTTGGTGACGTCTTTTTTGTGGCGGGTCACCATGGGCGTCATATTGAGCGCCTCGATGTTACTGACATCGACGCTGTTCTCAATGAGATAATTGAATCCCTTGGGATCACTTCCAGCCAGGAGATTCAAGGTGCCACCGGCTGAATACTCTGCCGGTAAATACGGTTCGTCATCCGCCGTTAACAAATTGCCTGGCTCCAAGTCCGGGCAGACGGACACCGCCATCGGGTTTGCACCGACCGCACCGAGGCGCGCTTTTTCGGCCTCTTTGAGCAGAGCGATTTGATTCGCTTCCGTACGATTATACTGCGCAATAATGATCACCCCGATCACCATCAGAGCGAACAGCATGATGACGACCATTACTCGGTAATAGAAACTTTTGACCATGGGGGGGAAAACTCCTCGGGCACATCAACTGGCGATCCCGCATCGCGGGGGGAGCATAAAGATTTTGACCAGCTGAAGACAAGGACTTCCTACGACCATCTACAAACTTGAGTATGCCGTTGGATTGGACTGTCCAAAAAATGAACTCATCAGCCCGCGCGATCGCCGTGCGTTCTGAGGAACTGCGTGCGTGATGAGTCATTCGGTCGCCCCAGAAAAGGCTAGACCCTGTGGACGGGACCATGTGTAACTCCACACCGGTATACCGTCGACATCCGAATGGGAATTCCCCATCATGACAGGCACTGTGCAAACACATCAGTCGTCTGAGAGACGGAAAAAAGTGGAGGAGGATACCTATGGCTGCGCACGATGACCCAACTGACGAGTCTCGTACTCCAGGCCCAGAGACCATCGTCACTCCACTGACCTCCATGGAAACCCAGGTAGGTGCCCATGTTATCCAGGCTTTGGAACAAACGGAGACCGTCGCAGTGATCACGATGGTAACGGGAGGTCGCACGGGACAGCAAATCATCTCCATCCCCCTCGATGACCACGATATGGAGAACGTTCATGCTCTTCTCCAGCGCCTCGATGGCCAGGATGCACCCGAGACCGACCAGTGCGTGGGATTTCATTGCGAATTCCCAGGGTCTAGGACGCGTACATCTACGGAGTAAAGGACGTCGACAGGACGGCTCCCCCTCCAATCGTGAGCGAGATGCGCCGTCGAATGTCTGCTCTGACCATACAACATGCCCAGCCACAGATTCGGCTTGATCGCAGATGATGAGCAGTGACCGTCATGTTAAAAAACGCCCAAAAAAGTGAACCGCCCCCGGGGGAAGGGGCGGTTCGTCGCTTTCTCGGACGAGGGGGGGAAAGGGGGAGGGTACGAGAAAACGAGTACGAAGATGGTCGTCTTGAAAACCATCTTCGTGATGTGCCTCATATACAAAGCAATGGGCGTGCCAAATTTGAGATTGACGGGCCAATCAGCGACCAATGTGCGGATTTTTCGGTGAAATGGTGGCCAAGATTCAGGCGTATGCGGAGAATCGCGGACCCTGTTCTTGTGATTCTGAGCGGCGTCGAATGCTGACGCACGGCGACGCGGTACGCTACAATTGGGGTGGTCTGTTGTCACCATGATGTCCCAATCTGGAGACAGCGGTCCCCAGATCGATGAGGGCGTTCATATTCTCACTCGTCCGAACATGCCTGAGTGTGGTCGATGATGACATAATGTATGTCTGACCAGGCAATACGCCCACTGTTGGTCCGGACCCGCCCCCTGATATGCACCTGTTCGCTGCGTGACCGACACCGAGACCTAAGGCGATGAGCGGTGTCCCCACGCTCAATATCCACCCGAGTTCCGGCCAGTGGGCGCCAACCGTTCTCATCCATCGGATCGTCTGCGAAAGGTTTGACCCAAAGTTCTAAGGTCCCGGGCTCATCACTGATGACAACCACGTCTGCTTGTACGGGATTCACATGGTCTCGAAGATAATCCAGGTGCACATAGACTCCGGGCGTTCTCACCATACGCGCCATCTCTTCAGCCAAAGCGCGCATCCATCGCGCCTCTGTATTGTCAAGCACCAGAGCGGCTGTGTACTGAACACCAGATTGTGGATCATGAACATGATGAATACTGCTGCGATATTGACGCACAAACCCTGTCTTATGATAGTAGTCAGCATCGGGAAAAACCGAGAGTACACCGGCAAAGGCTGGACCACCGCATCCCGTGTTATTCGCGTTGTTTAAGACCTGCTCTTCTTGGTCACCGCGGTACCAACTCAAGAGCTCTGGGCTCAGCGAAAAACGGGTATCATCATCTAAGTCATCATGCATAATTAATCGTCGTAAGTGCTCAGCCATTTCTCTAGGCGTGGTACAATTTGCAGTGCCTGATTCGTTATATACGGTGCACCCAACCGCATCTGCATACGAGCGACCAGACCATTGGTGCTCTCTCAGAACCGAACGTCCGGCCTCTTCAATCATGATGCGCTGTGCCTCAGACTGCACAAAAGCCCAGGGCCGCGCATCTGCAGCGACATAGCCGCGCATTAAGGCAGTCATTCCAAATCCATTGGCGACGGTGAAGAAGTCTTCATTCAACGCATCCAAACCGACAAATCGAAGGAGGAGGGTATAGGTTTCGTTCGATGAACAATTGAAGGTTTGGTGAACAATCTCCCGAAAACTCATCGTAACGTCTTCCACCCATTCACCCCCAGTCTCCCGTGCAAAGGTCGCCGTGGCATCGATGGAAAAGCCGTCGCGACTCAAGATTTCGAGAGCCGCGGTGGCTGCAAACATTTTGATGGTGCTCGCCGGCCAGAAATCCTGAGCATCACTCGACGCTCCGTATCCCGTATGCGTGAGTGGACTCGCGCTTCCCTCTTCGTTGACGTAAATTAAATGAGCCCACACCCGATCATCGGGTACCGTCAGTTCAACCACCGTATCCAAGTACTCAAATTCAACAGGTTCAGGCATATTGAATGGGCCTGAATCAAAGGCGTTTGCTGCGTCAATCGGGTCGATGGACATGTCGGACACTCCGATGCCAAGGTCCCTCGGTCTGGGCGTACCCACATCGCTCGAACCCATGTCATACGGAGGTGCATATCCATCTCTAAGCCTCCGCGCATCCAGTGATTCCAACGCCGCATCAAACGGGAGCATTGACGGTGACTGCGCATCGGATACTCCGGCATCGTTCAGCGTTATCTGCGGGGGCAGTTCCGCACACCCCATCAGGGTCGAGCAGCATATCAAGCCACACAGACCGACCCAGGTCATGACCTCATCCATGTCGTACATTACCCATCACATTCACTGCGATATGCCTTTCTAAATACTCATTGATCACTGTATCTGCACCTTCACCAGGGGTATGTGTGGTCTGAACCGCGCGTGCTCCTACGTGTGCGCGGACTCGTTCGGGATACACAAACGACCGATACTGTAGACGCCAAAACCTACAATCATGGCCGGCAAGACATCGTAGACAGCCCCAGTCAGTTGAAAACCAAATCGCCAAACCAGAACGGTCACCAAGGCACTCACCATCATGGCCAATCCGAGTCGGCCGTCCACTGGGCGTCCGAATGCTCTCAAGATTAATAACGGACCCAAACCAGCTGCAAGTGAAGACCAGGCCAAAACAATAAGATCGAACACACTGCCACCGGTCAGAGCAATCCCAAGCACAACGGCCGTCACGCAAAGCGTACCCGCCTTGACCCAGCCATACCGACTGGATGCCGACGGAAAAATGTCCTGGGTGAGCGCTGCAGAGCATGACAAAACCTGTGAGTCTGCAGTCGAAATCGTTGCGGCGAAAACCCCAGCTAAAACGAACCCAACGAGCCACGCGGGTAGAAGTCCATGCGCGAGGAGCGGCAAAGCGAGTTCCGCATCCTGAGCCAAGAGCGCCGCAGCACTTTCGGTGCCTGACCCTCCCCCATCGACCCAAGCTCGAGCAGCCAGACCGACGAGGATGGCTGCAGCCGCAAACAGAGCATTCCATACAAAATACACACGCCGGGCGGTTGGCATACTCTCCACGCTATTCACCGCCATCGCACGGACCATAATATGGGGCTGACCGATGACACCCATGCCCGCCATGAGCCAACCCAACATGAACAGCGTGAAGCCCCAAGGTAGCGTCTCAGGCCGCCAATGGGTGAGCCCCGGTGTTTGACCCAATGTGGCCCACATCGCCTCCAGCCCACCGCAGTGGGTAATCGCCGTGAGGCAGAGGGCGATCATTGCGAAAAACATCACCACGGACTGGGCGACATCGGTCCAGATCGATGCACGAATGCCGCCAGCGAAACAATAGATGACAACGATGGCAGCACCGATGACGGCGCCCACACTGTATTCCCACCCAAACAGGACATGAAGTGCTTTGCTTCCAGCATTCAGCTGGGCCGCCGCATAGATCCCGAGGAAGATCAGAGTAATGAGCCCAGCCATTAGAGTCACCTGTCTGCCCGCGCGTATACCATGTCCCAAAAAGGATGGGATGGTTACGGTGCCTGTGGCTTCAGATTGCGCCCGTACTCGATCGGGCACTCGAGCCATCCACATGAGGTAGTCTCCGAGGACCCAGCCCACCATCACCCACATGGCGGACAATCCTGCGACATAGGTCTCGCCGATGAGACCGATAAACATAAATCCACTGTTATTCGTGGCCACGGCGGACAGAGCAACCACCCACGGACTGACCGAACGACTGGCAACCAAATAATCCTCGGCTGTCTCGGTTTTTTGGCTCGCGGAATACACCCCAATCCCTAAGAAAAAGGCTAAACACACGACAAAGCTCATCATCACGCCATCCATATCGAGTCAGCATAAGAGCCCTCGACCACGCGACGCAAGGGCAGTCCATCCCATCGGGGAGGTTGAGCAAGAGGTTTTAGGGGATTCCGAAGCATTCAGCACGCACCCGAGGGCAATTTTCATCGAAGCAGTCTCGGTCGCTCTCACACCGGTCGAGGCACTCCAGCCAAAGTGCATGGTTTTCGACTGCCCTCGGTGCACTGGCCCGATAACATGGCGCGCTGCAGATGGCGTCGTTGGGCGCACAGCTTTCTAAGCACCTGATTAATTGTCGACAGTCCATGGGGCGTCTGTCACCCACGGACTCGGTGCAGGCGGTGACCTCCTGGTCTGATATGCGGGCAACGAGTTCCAGCGTATTCTGTCGATAGATATACCCAATCTCAGTGTCACCCATATAGAAGCGCAACCATGTATATAATTGAATGGGATTCACCCGTCGGATGGTTAAAATCGTCACCCCGTCATCACTGAGTGCCAGAGCGTCGCGGGCATCGGCAGGTTCAAAAAGGCCCTCGCATTGAAAACCGAACAAAAGTTGTCGCTGTGCGAGGTCTCCAAGAGCTATGACATCAACAACCGTCACCCCCTCCATAACCGACACCTGACCATCGTTCACTAAGGCACGAGCGCTCATGCCGAATACACAGTCGACGGCAGCTACAGGCATGGGGCATTGAGGCTCCAATATTGCTGAATCACCAGACGGAGTAGACATGTCTGCGATGTCGTTCATGACGCCGATATCGGAGGGATTCGTACCCACAGCTATCATCATGTCGAGCCCACCTGTTTCGGACAGGTATCCCTGGTCGCTGAGGTGCGGTGAGGCGCGACCGGCCTCGCGCTCTTCAATCTCACGGGCGAAATCGGACGGAACATAGACATCGCGGCTCAACAGCGCAGGTTCAACATCTCGATCACTGCCATCAGATATCCGCCGTTTCTCAGGCTCACATCCCCATGCAGAGAGACCGAGTAGGGCACTCAATACGGCGTATTTCATGTTGTCTATCATACGTCATTCCCGGGTCCACCAGCTGGAAAAATCTAAAGATGGCCAGCCTGCTCAATACAGTCCGGCCAGACCATCGACGGCCCCGGATTGGTGGCTAACCGTCGCCTATGTCAAGCATCGATGGCGCATGTGCCGTGGTACACAGTGCATTGTGCGTGATTTCATGGCACTCTGAAAGCTGTGTTTCAGCGAGATCGGTATCATCGAGAGAGCAGCTGATGAGGTTCAAATGCCCTTAAATCACGATCATCTATCGGTCCTTCGGTGTCTGTGGATTGGCGCAGGGTTCTCACTCATGACAGGATGTGTGACCGAACCACCCGACATTCACATCGTGGATACATCGCAAGATATGGATGCCTCCGTGCATGTGGGCCATCCTGATCTCGGCCAACCAGATACACGCCCGCGAGAGGATGCCGACGTTCCCATGGATACCCAGATGGAGTCCTGGGATGCATGGACCGTTCGAGACGGTCAAACACCAGACGACACAGGGACAGGTATGGACACGCCTGAGCACTTGGGGCCCGCACCCGTGATCACCGAACTGATGTTCGAAAACCCGGATGTCCTGGTAGACGCCAACGGATCGCCCACCGATTGGATCGAAATCTTCAATCCCCATCCGAATGCCATCGATCTCTCGCAATTCACGCTCATACACCGCGGAAGTCCACCTCAGCATTGGCCATTTCCCACCTATGCCTTACCACCAGGGGCATTTCTCCTGCTCTTCGCATCTGGCACCGCTCAAGAACCCGCCGTTCCCCCATTCCATACCCACTTTACCCTTGCCGATTCGAATGGCTATTTGGCCGTGTCTCACAGGAATGGTTCTGTCATTCAAGAGATGAATTTCGACATCGAAATGGAGTCTGAGCAGAGCCATGGTATTCCAATGGAGAAAACGGCGCGCGCTTTGATTGAAGCGGGCGACTCCGTCCGCTATCGACTGCCCAGTGACGGTTCAGTGGACCTCGTGTGGTACACCCCGGAATACGATGACCGCTTATGGGCTGAGGGTGTATTTCCAGTCGGGCACGATGGCACGCCGCCCGAAATGCCTGATGAACTGATTGCTGGCTCCGTGCAAGACTGGTCGGAGAACGGACAGCAAGGTCATAGGGGCTGGACGTATGGATACTGGAATCGATCCGAAGATGCGGATGATGTGTACGCCCCCAACGAATTTCTTCCCTTTCCGAGACAAGCGGCTGATTTTTCTGCCGAAAACTTCTGGGACGGAACCCGATGGCGATGGTTTGATGGGAACCCACCGTGGACGAGTATTTCTTCCAGAAATATGCACCCCAATGGAGAAAACAATGGCCACGAACATTGGCCGATTCGGCGCTGGGAGGCCACCCGGGCAGGACCGCTGATCATTGATTGGCGCCTGCGTAAGGCAGACTTAGGCAGTTCGGGACTCACCGGTTACGTGATGCACAATGGACAAGTGATCGACGAGCAGGCACTCGACGGTCGAGACGGTACTGGCATACGCCGAGACCGATACATTGCTCGCGTCGCGCGCGGCGACATGTTTGATTTCGCCGTCAGTCCTATTGGTCCCGCCGGGGACATCGATGACTTTCAGGACCGAGTGAGTATGATCGCCGAAATCTACACCTCGGCACGCCTGGCACTGGATGAAGGCACGTCGTTAAATGTCGTCGAGGAATCGGCCATTTACCTCAGAGCTCAATTCGATGTGGAACGGCCACTTCCGCCCGGCGGGAACCTCGTTCTCCGAGTTCAGTACGATGATGGACTGGTTGTATACTTCAATGGGGCCCACGCAGCAGATGAAAATAGTCCAGACATGTTGTCTTGGAATGTATCTGCACGTGCCGACAAGCCAAATGATCAGACTCAGATTGATGAACAATTCATCCTCGATACACACATGCTGCGCGAGGGAGACAACCATATCGCGTTTCATGTGCTCCCAGGTCCAGGTGCGGACCAGCGAAGTTGGATACTCCCAACCCTTGAGTATGTGTTTCCAAACTTAATCGAGAATGACGACCCGAATCAGCCGGGTCGATGGAAACAGCGGCGCTTGGATCAACCCACGCCGGGTGAGCCCAACCTCTCGGGTCGCAGCGAACTTCCCCCCAATTGAGACGCCCCTCTGATTCGTCTTTAATCCGCATCCACATTCATGCTCGCGGCAAAAACGCCGATATCTAAGGCAGGCGTCAAACGCCATAGACGCTCACGGTTAAATTTCTATTTTTAGGGAATTCTTTGAGAACGCTTTCCTTCGTCGTTGGTTTGGTCAGTTTGAGTTGCGCCATTGACTCAGCCGTACCCCCTCAGAATCAATGCTCCAAAAGCCCATGTGGCCTCACCAAACCCGCCGTGGGTCAACGTCCAACAGAGGTAGAGACGGACGCTGAGAATCGTCATGGGGCGGGCTATGAGGAGAGAATAGGTTATCGACCCCATACATCTTTATCCCGGCGTTTTGTGATGAGTCATCAAAGAACACGACTCTCCGAACAGACTCAGGCGGGCCCACAATTACAACACGGACAGGACGGTCGATTTCACGGTGAGAGTCGAAATCGACAGTACACGATGAGGGCGACAGTGTCCCCATGAGAATCAGATTCAAAACAACGTTTGTCTGGGTATTGATCAGCGTGAGTCCCTGGACAAGTCATGCTCAACGAGAGCCTGTATGTCCGGCAGATGACGACACCTGTGAGCATTTCTGCCGGGAGGGACGCATGCCGCCCCTCCCCGGACATTGTCCGATTCCGAGATGCCGATGTGAAGACCTGGAACGGATGGGCCCTCGGGAGGAGCCCAGGCCTGATGCCCCGGACGATCGAGAGCCGGAGCGCCCCGAGCCAGTGGACCGAGAACCCGAAAGACCAGAACCCGATGTAGACGATGGCGGTGCTGAAGCGAACGACGCCCCCACGAGCTTGAGCTTTACGTACTCCGGATACCTCCAAGACGTGGACGGGCGGCCCATCGATGGTGCCGTATCCATGGACTTTTTTCTGTATGACAGTGCCGAAGGCGTCGAATCATCATGGTCGGAGAGGCATGACGCTGTGCCCGTGGATGACGGTTACGTCACTCTGGCGCTCGGGGAGGCCACCGCCATTGCACCCGATGTCATGGCCAATCCTGATTTGTATCTGGGCGTTCGAATTGATCGCGGTGAAGAATTGCGACCGCGCCTCAAGATCGGCGCAACCTTGCGTACGCAATGGGCCAGAGTGGCGGAGCACGCCAAGAGCGTCGATGGTCTCGCAATTTCGGGAGGCTGGGTCGGCATTGGCGTGATGACGCCCGAATCAGAGTTACATGTCAATGGGGCCCTTCGCATCCGAGAAATCTGTGACTTGAATGGACGCGAGTGTGTTCCAGCCGCAGAATTGGGCAGAGCGGGGGGCGGTGCTCCCGGACCAATGGGACCCGAAGGTCCACGGGGCCAACACGGACCTGCCGGCCCGCCTGGACCTCAAGGACCGCCCGGGCAGGCGGGCGGAGATGGTGCACCCGGACCTCAGGGGCCACACGGCCCAGCGGGCCGGGATGGCGCTCAAGGACGTCAAGGTCATCCTGGGCCCGAGGGCCCTCGAGGGCCAGCGGGCGCCATGGGGCCACAAGGCCCAATGGGTCTTCGAGGCCTCCGGGGCGAACCAGGGCGTCCAGGCATGGACGGGGAACCTGGACCCCCAGGAGATGTTGGGCGAGACGGACCCCGAGGTCTTCAGGGTGAACCCGGACCGGCTGGACCCCGAGGCGCAGACGGAGAGCATGGCGCTCCAGGACCAATGGGTCCTGGTGGTGCTGACGGTGCTCCAGGCCCTCAGGGGCGCCCTGGACCCCCAGGCATTCAAGGTGATCCAGGCCCCCAAGGTCCAATCGGACGTGTGGGCCCGATCGGTCCCGCGGGCCCTCCAGGTATTCGTGGAGAGCCAGGCATTGATGGCGCTCCCGGCGAACAAGGTGCAGTGGGTCCGGCAGGACCTGACGGTGCACAAGGACCTCAAGGACCTCAAGGACCTCAAGGACCTCAAGGACCTCAAGGCATTCAGGGCGAAGACGGTGAACCAGGTGACCGCGGCCCTCAAGGCATCGTTGGACCCATGGGTCCAGCAGGCACCGATATCCGTGAGGCCTCGGTCAATGATGACGGTCGGCTCGATATTCTCTTGTCATCGGGTGTACGCATTGATGCCGGCCATGTGGTCGGTCCGCCGGGCGATGACGCGCCCGGTTGTCGCATCGAATCACTGACTCTGAACGGCCAAGTGATCGCCGGCGCACTCGTACTGACCTGTGGT
>Ga0160423_10001444_pt1 | contig 19843 bp, 18 predicted proteins | sample CRUFie14St8metaG_FD_108191 | JGI IMG/M metagenome (GOLD analysis project Ga0160423, IMG submission 108191) | Marine microbial communities from the Costa Rica Dome - CRUD Field 142mm St8 metaG | ecosystem: Environmental > Aquatic > Marine > Oceanic > Photic zone | place: Costa Rica: the Eastern... | reverse complement strand
TATTATAATTTTTATCCTACCGACCCCTCAAGGCTAATTTCTAATAGTTTTTGTGCTTCTACTGCAAACTCCATAGGAAGCTGATTTAACACGTCTTTACAATAACCATTTACAATAAGAGCAATTGCTTCTTCTGTTCCAATTCCTCTTTGATTACAATAAAAAATTTGATCCTCTCCTATTTTTGAGGTTGTTGCTTCATGTTCAACTTTTGATGAGTTATTTTTTACTTCAATGTACGGGAAGGTATGTGACCCACATTTATCTCCCATTAATAAAGAATCACATTGTGAAAAATTTCTTGAATTTGTAGCTCCCTTAGTTATTTTTACCAAACCTCTGTAATTCCCATCTGAGAAACCAGCTGATATTCCTTTTGCAATTATTGTGCTTTTTGTGTTTTTTCCAAGATGAATCATTTTAGTTCCGGTGTCTGCTTGTTGTTTGTTGTTTGTAACGGCAACTGAAAAAAACTCTCCAATAGAATTATCTCCTTTTAAAATACACGAAGGATATTTCCATGTCACGGCTGATCCAGTCTCAACCTGAGTCCAAGAAATTTTAGAATTTTGATGGCATATACCTCTTTTGGTTACAAAATTAAAAACACCTCCATTTCCATTTTTGTCCCCAGGATACCAGTTTTGCACAGTTGAATACTTTATGTCGGCATTATCTAATGCAATTAATTCTACTACTGCAGCATGTAATTGATTTTCATCTCGCATAGGAGCCGTACAACCTTCAAGGTAACTTACTTGAGCGCCTTCGTCAGCAATAAGAAGAGTTCTTTCAAATTGACCTGTGCCAGCTTCATTAATTCTAAAGTACGTAGATAACTCCATTGGACACTTGACTCCTTTTGGAATATAACAAAAAGATCCGTCTGAAAAAACCGCGGAATTAAGAGCAGAAAAGAAATTATCTCGAACAGGAACAACAGTACCAAGATATTTTTTAACTAGTTCAGGGTGTTTTTTAATAGCATCTGAAATTGAACAAAAAATAATACCTTTTTCAGAAAGTGTTTCTTTAAAAGAAGTAGCAACAGAAACCGAATCCATTACGATGTCAACAGCAACATTAGCAAGTCTTTTTTGTTCTTCAATTGATATTCCTAACTTATCAAATGTTTTTTTCATTTCAGGGTCAAGATCATCAAGACTGTCTAATACCGGCTTTTGCTTTGGCGCTGAATAATATATTATATCTTGATAATTAGGTTTTTCATAAGAAATATTAGCCCAATCTGGTTCGTCCATTTCCAACCAAACTTTATAGGCATTTAATCGATACTCTAGCATCCAGTCTGGTTCATTTTTTTTTGCAGATATAGTTCGAATGACTTCTTCTGACAAACCTTTTTCAATAGTGTCTGCCTCAATATTAGTTGTAAAGCCATACTTATACTCCTTAGAGGTTACTTCATTTAATAATTCTTCTTCAGTCTGCTTATTATTTTTCATAATTACTTAAATTAGAGAGAGAAACTTTCACCACAACCACAAGTTCTATTCGCATTAGGATTGTTGAAAACAAAACCCTTACCGTTTAATCCGTCAGAAAACTCTAATGAGGTTCCAACTAGATAAAGGACACTTTTCTTATTAATTATAAGTTTTATTTCATTATCTTCTATCAACTCATCGTCTTCATTTTTAACATTATCAAAACTTAGTTTGTAACTTAAGCCTGAACAGCCTCCGCTTTCAACACCAACACGAACGTATGATTTATTTGTTTCTTCATTTTTTAGAAGAGTCAATAGTCTTTGCTTTGCAGAATCTGTAATAGTTATCATGATAAAACGTTTCTTAAATAACGATTTACAAAATTAATAAATTATAGTGATATATTATCTATATTTGAAACATGCAATTTTTTGATAAAAAAGAAGAGACAAGAACACCAATTTCTGATATTGGAGAATTCGGTTTAATTGAGCATTTGACAAAAGATATAAAAACTAATAATATAAATACAATTAAAGGTATTGGTGATGATGCGGCAGTAATAGATATAGACGGAAAAAATTTTCAAGTAATTAGTAAGGATTTATTGGTGGAGGGTGTTCATTTTGATTTAGCGTATACTCCATTAAAACATTTAGGCTATAAATCTGTTGTTGTTAGCGTTTCAGATATAATATCTATGTATGCTAAAGCCCAACATATAATTGTAGGGATTGCAATAAGTAATAGGTTTACAGTTGAGGCGCTTGATGAGTTATATTCAGGAATCAAGCTTGCGTGTAAAAAATATAATTTAGATTTAATTGGGGGAGACACCACATCTTCAAGTAGCGGCTTAATGATTAGTGTAACTGCTATAGGAAAAGTAGAAAAAAATAAAATAGTTTACCGATCAGGAGCTAAAAAAAATGATCTTGTTGTAGCTTCAGGAGACTTAGGAGCCGCATTTTTAGGTTTACAAGTATTAAAAAGAGAAAAAAATATTTTTCTAGAAAACCCTAAAGTGCAGCCAGACTTAAGTGGGCATGATTATATCTTGCAAAGACAATTAAAACCTGAAGCTGGAGAACGATACATAAAAATACTAGAGGAGTTAAAAATTCAACCTAACTCAATGATTGATGTTTCCGATGGACTATCATCAGAACTTATTCATATTGCTAAATCCTCTAAAGTTGGAATAAACGTGTATGAAGATAAAATACCAATTGACCATACAGTAATGAACTTTTCCAATGATCTAAACCTCAATCCTATATATTGTGCTTTAAATGGAGGCGAAGATTATGAAGTTTTGTTTACTATTAAACAAGATGATTATAAAAAAATTGAAAAAGACCCAGATTTTACTGTAATTGGATATGTAACAGATGAGTCAGAAGGTGTTAATCTTATAACAAATGACGGTTCTTCACATCCGCTAGATGCAAAGGGTTGGGACTCAATAGTAAAAAATCAAAACACTTAGTTTAGTCGTTCATTAAACTTTCTATTTCATCAATTTCAATCGGAATATTTTTCATTAAATCCTCAGGCTCATTTTCTGTTACTAGAATATCGTTTTCCAGACGAATTCCAATTTCTTCTTCTAAAACATATATTCCAGGTTCACAAGTAAACACCATTCCAGCTTTGATAGGGGTTTTAAAATCACCAACATCATGAACATCAAGACCTAAAAAATGTGATGTGCCATGCATAAAATACTTTTTATAAAGAGGCTTTTTAGGGTCCTGTTTCTTTACATCATTATAGTCGAGTAGTTTTAGTTTGATTAATTCACTTTCCATAATCTTACCAACTTCTGTATGGTAGTCATCAATTAAAACACCAGGTCTCAACATTTTAGTTGCTTCTTTCATCACGTGTAAAACCGAGCGGTATATTTCTTTTTGTCTTTTAGAAAAAACACCGTTTACAGGAACTGTACGAGTAAGGTCTGAAGCATAATTAGCATATTCTGCACCAAAATCCATTAAGAGAATATCACCATCTTTACATTTTTTATTGTTTTCAATGTAGTGTAAAACACAGGAATTTCTTCCAGATCCAATAATAGGCTGGTAAGCAAATCTAGAAGATCTATTTGAAATAAATTCATGTATTAGCTCTGCTTCGATTTCATATTCCATTACACCGGGCTTAATAAATGGAAGAATTCTTCTAAATCCTTTTTCTGTAATATTGCAGGCGCTTTTAATTAAATCAACTTCAATTTCAGATTTTATTGATCTCAGCCGTTGCATAATTGGCGCTACTTCAAGAATGTTTTTATTTGGAAATCGATTCTCAATTAAAATTCTAAACCTATCATCTCTACTTTGTACTAATGTTGCTGCTCTTAGATGCATGTTTTTGTTAAGATATATATTTTTCGAATTTTTTACGAGCTTAGCAAAAACATCTTCAAATTCACTCAACCAATAAACTTGTTTAATTCCAGAAATTTTGTAAGCATTTTTTTTCGAAAGTTTTTCTCCTTCCCATATGGCAATATGCTCGTTTGTTTCTTTGAGAAATAGAAGTTCCTCAAATAAATTTTTGATTTTATTGTAATGTATTACTAAGATGCTCTCTTCTTGATCAATTCCACTTAACCAAAATAGATCACTGTTTTGGATAAATGGCATTGTCCCATCAGAATTAGAAGGCATAACATCATTAGAGTTAAAAATGGCAGTTGAGTTTTTTTTTAGTTTAGCAATAAAAGCTTGTCTGTTTTTTATAAATAGATCTTTGTTTATTAATTTATATTTCATTGGACATTGTATTAAAATCTGTTTTTGAAAATTAAAAATATAAAAAACATTGAAAAACGTGTTTAACAAATTTTAATAATACAATATTATGTGTATTTTTTGTGTTATTTTATATAATATTTTGTAGTCGCTTATTACTGTAAAAGATGTTCCCTTAAATTTTCCAAAAAAAATTAAATTTTATTTTAAAAAATTATTTTTTTGTGTTATAAATATGAAAATATTAATAATTGAATGTGTTATAAATATAAATAAAAAAATATAGTTTTTAATTGTTTAGGGTCAGTTTAATTAAAATAAAAAATTTATAATTTTTCACTAAAAAAATGTGTTATAATAAACTCAAATTTTTATTAATTTAATTTTGATTTTAATAGCAAATAAAGCACACATTTTATGAGATTTTTTATTTCTACAAAATTTTTTAGCTAATATTATTTTGTTTTATGTTAATTATCAGAAAGATTAAACTAGAAATATTGTACTTATAGATAATAAACAACTTAACCATGTTATTTAGAACAATTTCAAATAGTGTTAAAAAATATAAATTTTTTATTTTTGATGTGTGTTATTTTGTATTTTTGCAGACTAATGGTAAAGTTTTACTTTTATTTAACGATTGGCAGAAAAATTCTAATGGCGCTGTCAGGATTTTTTCTTATGATTTTCCTGCTTCAACACTTAGCCATAAATTTGTTATCTGTTTTTAGCGCTGACCTCTTTAATCAAGTATCTCACTTTATGGGAACTAATCCCTTTGTACAATTTGTTTTACAACCTGTTTTAATTGGTGGATTTTTATTTCATTTAATTATGGGAATGATATTAGATTATAAGAATAGATCATCAACTTCAACAAAATATGCGTACAACAAAAATGACAATTCATCATGGACTAGTAGAAATATGATAATTACAGGAACAATGATTTTTTTATTTATCTGTTTACATTTTTATGATTTTTGGATCCCAGAAATCAACACAAAATTCATTAAAGGTGATTGGTCTGGAATGCATCATGGAGAGTTTAGATATTTTGAAGAATTAAAACATAAGTTTGATGATTTATGGAGAGTCGTTCTGTATGTTTTATCTTTTGTTTTTTTATCGTTACATTTATTACATGGATTTCAGTCATCTTTTCAGTCTGTTGGCGTAAGAAGTAAATCTTCAACTCCAATTATTCAAAGAGTAAGTATAATTTATGCTATTTCAGTTCCTGCAGGTTTTGTTTTTATCGCTATTTACCATTATCTAACACAACTAGTATATTAATTATGAGAAAGATAACATTTGCAATTAATTATAGAAAACCAAAGGCGGAGTATGATAAAAACGAATATGTTGAAATTTGCATACGATATTCTGAGCCGGAACATGAATCAGGAAAGCTAAAAATTAGAAATATAAGTTGTGGCATTAAGTGTAAGTTAAAGGATTGGAACAAGGACTGGCATAAAAGCCCAGAAAGGTTGCCGATTTTAAAATCTGATCCAGAATTTTCTAAAAAAAACAAAAAGTTATTTGAACTTAGAAAAAAGATATTAGTTGACGATTTTGATAATAATAACAACATTAGAACTATAAAAACTACTTCTAACAAATTAAATCCAAACATTCCTGATGGGCCAATCGAGTCTAAATGGACAACACATAAAAACAATATAAATCTAGTTAATCCCGCAAACAAAAGAAATATTGATGTTATAGTTGTGGGGACCGGACTAGCAGGAGGATCTGCGTCAGCATCATTAGCTGAGTTAGGATATAATGTAAAAGCTTTTTGTTACCAAGATTCTCCAAGAAGAGCGCATTCTATCGCAGCACAGGGGGGTATAAATGCCGCAAAAAATTATCAAAATGATGGTGATTCTGTTTATCGTCTTTTTTATGATACAGTAAAAGGTGGTGATTACAGGTCTAGAGAGGCAAACGTATATAGATTAGCAGAGGTCTCAGGAAACATAATAGATCAATGTGTAGCTCAAGGAGTACCTTTTGCAAGAGAATACGGCGGACTTCTTGATAATAGGTCTTTTGGTGGGGTTCTAGTATCAAGAACCTTTTATGCAAAAGGACAGACTGGACAGCAGTTATTATTAGGAGCCTATTCTGCAATGAATAGACAAATAGCAAAAGGAAAAATAAAAATGTACAACAGACATGAAATGCTAGATTTAGTTGTTGTTGATGGAAAAGCTAGAGGCATAATTGCAAGGAATTTAGAAACAGGCGAAATTCAAAAATTTTCAGCCCACGCAGTCGTTATCGCTAGTGGAGGTTATGGCAACGTCTTCTATTTATCAACTAATGCAATGGGTTCCAATGTTACTGCCTCATGGAAAATTCATAAAAAAGGAGCCTTTTTTGCAAACCCATGTTTCACACAAATACACCCTACGTGTATCCCAAGAAGTGGTGATCATCAATCAAAACTAACTTTGATGTCCGAATCATTAAGAAATGATGGACGTATTTGGGTTCCAAAAAATTTAGAAGATGTTAAAAAAATAAGAGAAGGAAAATTAAAACCGACAGAAATTAAAGAAGAAGATAGAGATTATTATTTGGAAAGACGATATCCAGCTTTTGGAAACTTAGTTCCCAGAGATGTTGCCTCACGAGCCGCGAAAGAAAGAATAGATGAAGGGTTTGGGGTTAACAAAACTGGAGAGGCGGTATATTTAGATTATTCTTCAGCAATAAAGCGTTATGGTGAAGAAAAGGCGTTACTTTTAGGGATAAACAATCCGACCGAAGAAAAGATAATTGGGTTAGGAGAGAAAATTGTAGAAGCAAAGTACGGTAATCTTTTTCAGATGTATGAAAAAATTGTTGATGAGAACCCTTATAAGACTCCAATGATGATATATCCTGCTGTACATTATACAATGGGTGGAGTCTGGGTAGATTATAATTTGATGACCACTATTCCAGGATGTTATTGTATAGGAGAGGCAAATTTTTCAGATCACGGAGCAAATAGATTAGGAGCCTCGGCTCTCATGCAGGGTCTCGCAGATGGATATTTTGTTCTTCCATATACTATAGGAGATTATTTATCTAATGAAATAAGAACAGGACCAATCAGCACAGAATCACCAGAGTTTGAAGAAGCATATAATTCTGTGCAAAAAAAACTACAAGACCTTATAAATGTAAAGGGGAAAAAACCAGTAGATTTTTTTCATATAAAACTTGGAAAAATAATGTGGGAGTATGTAGGGATGTCGAGAAATGAAAAAGGATTAAAAACAGCTATAAGCGAGATACAAAAACTTAGAAAATCATTTTGGAAAGATGTTTTTATACCAGGTGATATGCATAGTATGAATAAAGAATTAGAAAAGGCAACTAGAGTACTAGATTTTTTAGAACTAGGTGAGCTATTTGCTATTGATGCTCTAGAAAGAAATGAAAGTTGTGGAGGTCATTATAGAGAAGAATCTGTTGAAAAAAACGGGCCTCAAAAAGGTGAAGCTAAAAGAGATGATGTTAATTATTCTTATGTTTCGGCATGGGAACACAAAGGAGAACCTTCTGATGCAGTTTTGCACAAAGAACAGCTAAAGTTCAATGACGTAGAATTAAAGCAAAGAAGCTATAAATAATAAAATGGATTTAAAATTAAAAATTTGGAGACAAAAGAACCGAAAGGAAAAGGGTAAAATGGTTACATATAAGGTTGAAAATATTTCTAAAGATTCCTCTTTTTTAGAAATGTTAGATATACTCAATAATGACTTGCTTGAGAAAGGTCAAGAACCAGTTGCGTTTGATCATGATTGTAGGGAGGGAATATGTGGAATGTGTTCTCTTTATATAAACGGAAAAGCCCATGGCCCTGATTCAAGAATTACCACCTGTCAGTTGCATATGAGAAAATTTAAAGACGGCGAAACTATTTATATCGAGCCCTGGAGAGCAAAAGCACTTCCAGTAATCAAAGATTTAATAGTTGATAGAAGTGCATTTGACAGAATACAACAAGCTGGAGGATATATTTCGGTAAATACTTCAGGAAATACACAGGATGCCAATTTAACACCTGTTCCCAAAAAAGATGCTGATAAATCATTCGATGCTGCAACATGTATTGGATGTGCAGCATGTGTAGCAACATGTAAAAATAGTTCAGCAATGCTTTTCGTTTCTGCAAAAGTTACTCAATATGCGATGCTACCTCAGGGAAGAGTTGAATCATCTGAGAGGGTATTAAATATGGTTAAGCAAATGGATAAAGAAGGTTTTGGAAACTGTAGTAACACTGGAGCATGTGAGGTAGAATGTCCTAAAGGAATATCTTTAGAAAATATTGCTACCTTAAATAGAGAATTTGTTAAAGGTTCAGTTTCTAATAAGAAACAGTAGTATGAAATTAGGATCTAAAGAGATAAAAACCTTATTTCATCTAGATCATAATGTTACGTATTTAAATCACGGATCATTTGGGGCATGTCCAAAAGAGGTGCTAAACACCCAATTTAAGTTACAAAAAGAATTGGAAAAAGAACCTGTGAAACATTTAGCGTTTGATATTATTAAAAACCTAGAAAAATCAAGAACAGCATTATCTCATTATATAAATTGTGATAAAGACGATGTAGTATATTTTCCAAATCCATCCACAGCATTAAACACCGTTTTACGTAGTTTAAGATTAGATAAGGGGGATGAGGTTTTATCAACTAATCATGAGTATGGTGCGATGAACAAAGCGTGGAATTATTTATCAAAAAAAATAGGCTTCAAGTACATTAATCAGAAAATATCAGTTCCATTAACTACTAAAGAATTTTTTATAAAAGAGTTTGTTAAAGGTATAACAAAAAAAACTCGCGTTATTTTTTTAAGTCACATTACTAGTCCCACAGGACTTGTTTTTCCAATAAAAGAAATATGCGAAATAGCAAGAGAAAAAAAAATTATAACAATAATTGATGGTGCTCATGTTCCAGGCCATATAAAATTAAATCTAAAGGAATTAAATGCAGACTTTTATTGTGGAGCTTGTCATAAATGGATGTGTTCACCAAAAGGAGTTGCTTTTTTGTATGCGAAAAAAAATCGACAAGATATAATTGAACCATTAGTCATTAGCTGGGGTTATGATTCCGAAAATCCTAGTTCATCACAGTTTCTAGACTATTTACAATGGCAAGGGACCAATGATATTTCAGCATATCTAACTATTCCCGAAACAATAAATTTTTTAAAGAAAAAAAACTGGAATGAAAAAGCAAAAAAATGTAGAGAATTAAATTTGTGGGCGATAAATAAAATTCACCAAGAGTTAAATTTAAAACCTTTAGCTAACTCAAATTTTATTGGGCAAATGAGCTCGTATTTATTTGACTTCAAAGGAGATTTATTGTCAAATCAATTAGATTTTTATAAAAAATATAAGATTCAAATTCCATTTTTTAATTGGAATGACAATACTCTATTTAGAATATCAGTTCAAGCCTATAACAATAAAGAAGAAATTGAAAACTTCATAGATTCTTTCAAAGATCATTTTAAAACTAATAGATAGTATTTAAATATGAAAGACAATTTAAAAATCAGCTTAGTTCAATTTAATATCTCTCAAAGCAAAAAAGAAAATTTTGAAAAATTAGAAAAGTTGTTTTCGAAAATAGTTTGTGCTGATATTATTTTATTACCAGAAATGTTTAACACATCTTTTTTACCTGAACAAACTGATTTAGCAGAATCAATGAACGGTGATACAGTTACATGGATGAAAAAAATTGTTAAAAAATACAATTGTTCAGTTGTTGGCACACTAATGATTACTCAAAATGAGAAGTTGTATAATCGTTTAGTATGGATAAAAACAAACCTTGAAATATTAACTTATGATAAAAAACATTTATTTTCCATAGCTAAAGAAGATAAATATCTAAACAAAGGAGATAAAAAAATTATCATTGAACAAGATGGCTGGAAAATTTGTCCGTTGATATGTTATGATTTGAGGTTCCCAGTTTTTATAAGAAATATAGAAAATTACGACGTATTGATATTTCTAGCAAATTGGCCAGAAAAGAGAATCGATTCATGGCTTACCTTGCTTAAAGCGAGAGCAATAGAAAATCAATGTATTTCTGTTGGGGTAAATCGAATTGGAAAGGATAGTAATAATATTAGTTATAATGGCAGTTCTAAGGTAATTGATGTTTTTGGTAAAGAAATTGATTCATGTGAAAAAGATAAAGAAGAGATTGTTACAGTAACATTAAATAAACATAAATATAAGAAGCAAAAAAATAAATTTAATTTTTTAAAAGATTTGGATAAAGAATATTTTAATTTTTAGAATTCCAGTCTATTTCAAGATCCCAATTTTCTCTAATTATGAGCTTATCTTTGTAAATCAAAACTCTTTCAGGTTGACGCCTTTTTTGTAAGTTTCCGTTTGTCCATTTTTTATTCATATCTTCATCATGAATGTATTTTAGTTGATATGAACCAGGAGAAACATTTTTTACAATTAATGGAGATTTGTCAAAATACTCTTCATGAACAATGGTTTCATTTTCAAAAAGCTGTAAAATACAAGGCATTAAAAAATTAGAATTAATAATGATTTTGCCATTTTCAGTACTTAGAACAGAATCAGTTAAAATACTATGTGTTGAGTCATATTTATAGTATGTTGTGTCAGAAGAATTAAAACTAAATAGTTCAGTAAATGTGTCAACTCCTGTTTCAATACTTTTGTCAGAGAATGCAATATTTGTTTTATTATAAAAATATTTAGTTTTATTAAACGCATAAACTTCGTATTTTTTTTCAATTGGTAAATTAGGAAAAACAAAATATCCATCTAAATTTGTTTTAGCTACGAATTCAGGAGTTTTTTTAAATAATTGAGAATCTAAAATACTAGCTTCATGTAAAGCAACCCAGATGTTTTTTAAAGGGTTTAAAGATTTTGCCTCTAACACTCTTCCTGAAAATTTAATAGTATCATTAAGATTTTTAGGGTTTAAAAGATAATTTAAACTATCCATAATATTACCTTCTGTTATGTCTTTAATAGCATTGTTAAGGCAGATATTATATGCTTTGTTGTTTATCAATGAATCACTAAAGCTTATTACAAGAGACTTGTTTTTTATCTTTTTTTCAATTGTATTATTAATTGGTGGAGAAATATAAAAGTTTGTATTCCAATCATTGTACTGAATGTTTTCATCAAAGTTAAATTCTATTCTTAGTTCGTTATTAGCCTTTTCTATAGAAGTATTTAGAAGTTTCGGTTTAGAAATGTCTTTTTCTCCGCCGGTAGGGCTTATAATTTGAGCACAACTATATAAAATTAGCAAAAATAAAATAACAAAGAGTTCTTGTAATTTCATCTTATAAAAATAACAAACAAATTTTAATCAACTGTTTTGGCTTCTGGATATTTATATTGTCAAGTTAGGCTTCGCAGGAAGCACATTCCTTCTTTTGTTTAAATTGTTGTGCTGCATTCATACTATGTTGATAGTATAAAGATTTTAAACCAAGCTTCCATGCTGTTATATATAGCTTATTTATGTCTTTTGTTAGCATGCTTGGGTGAACCATAAGATTCACTGACTGTCCTTGGTCAATATAATTTTGTCTATTGGCAGCTTGATAAATTATATCCATTTGATCAATTTCAGCATAGGTTTTAAACACGTCTTTTTCATGATCAGATAAAAAGTCTAAATGCTGAACCGATCCGTCTTTATCTCTTATATTTCGCCACACATCTTGTGTGTTTTTTCCTTTTTCTTCAAGCAATTTAACCAAAAAAGGATTTTTAATTGTTGATTTGGTTTTTGCGATATCTTTAACATAAATATTTGACCAAATAGGCTCAATTCCTTGAGAAACTTGTCCAAGAATGAAAGCAGATGATGTTGTTGGAGCAATAGCATTTAATGTTGTGTTTCTTCTTCCAGATCCTTTTAATACTTTTGGCTCTCCGTATAATTCTGCTAATTTTGCAGATGCTTCATAGGATTTGATTTTTATAAATTTAAATATTTCTGTATTTAAGTTATATGCTTCCTGACTGTTAAATGAAAACATCTTAGATTGTAATAATGAGTGCCAACCTAATACCCCTAGACCTAAGGCTCTATGATCTTTTGCAAAGTTGTATGCTCTTTTCATGAACAAGAAAGTCTGTTGATCGTCTAAATCGGAAGAATTTTTATAAACATCTAATTTTTCAACAAATTCACTTATTACAGCGTCTAAAAAATATATCATAGTTTCAACGGCGTCTGTATTTTTCCACTCGTCATAATGTAAAACATTAAGAGATGAAAGACAACAAACAAAAGACCATTCATCATTTGACGGCAACATTATCTCAGTACATAGATTGCTTGCGTTTACTGTATAGTTATTCTTCTTATAAACTTCTGGAGCTCCATTATTAGCATTGTCTTTAAAAAATATATAAGGATAACCAATTTCCCCTCTCCTTTGAAGTACTTTTGCCCAAACTGTACGCTTTTTCACATCTCCATCAATCATTTCTTGAAGCCATTTGTCAGTAACAGAAACACCATGAGTAAGTTCTTGTATCGGATTTCCTTCAGTTCCAATATCAAGGAACTCTAAAATGTCTGGGTGTTCAACTGGTAAATAAGGAGAAAAACGACCTCGACGAACAGACCCCTGACTAACCACATCAACCATAGTTTCAAATAATTGCATAATGTGTACCGAACCGGATGCCTCACCATTGTCTTTAACGCTTGCTCCTCGATGTCTAATATTACCAAAATATCCAGATGTTCCTCCACCAAGTTTTGACATCATACCTACTTCTGATTGAGTGTATAAAATATTGCCCATATCGTCGGCAATATTTGACCCGAAACAACTGATAGGAAGACCTCTCTTTTTTCCAAAATTGGACCATACAGGCGATGAAAGGGAGTAATAGCCTTTGTCCATATAGTTAAAAAACTTATCACTAAATCCAGGTAACTTTAATATTTCTTCTGCTCTGTTGGCAATTTCTCTAATTCTTTCTTCTGCTTTAACACCTTCTGCAACATAACCTGCTGCTAAAAAATTTCTACTATGTTCAGTTAACCAGCCAAAGCCAGCATTTTCTTTTTTTGCGTTTACCGCTTTTGCTCTTGCATCAAGTAGGTACTCATATTCTGAATTTTTTTTGTCTTCCAAAGATTGATTATTTGCTAAATCTGTTTTAGTGTTTTGCATGTCTTAAAATAAGTCTTGAGCGGTTATACTTTGAGTTTTTTTACTGTAATTAATAGATCTTTTAACAAAAAAATCAACATGTTTGGTTCCTATAATTTCATCATTAAACCATTCAGTTTCATTTAATATATTGGAGTCTGTTTCAAACACTTCTTTCACCCCAATACTTGACAATGATCTATTAAATCTATCTTTTATAAATTCTTTAATTTGATTTTTTGGCAAGAAATCAACCTCTCCTTTTTCAAAAATCCAATCTATAATTGCACTTTCTGCTTCGTATGCGGTCTTGCACATGTTTTGCACCTTAAATTCGTATTTGATATCAAACCATTCAGGATTTTCTTGTCTAATTATTTTAATTAAATCAATACCAAAATCACCATGAATTTGTTCTTCTTTTGATGTAGCCTCAACAACATTAGATATACCTTTAAGCATATTTTTATGTTTATTGAAGGCCATTATTATTAAAAATTGTGAAAACAAAGACACATGCTCAATAAATAATGAGAACAACAATATTGCTTCCGTGTATTCTTTGTCGTTTTCACTTTTTGAACTAACAAGTGCCGCATCTAAATAGCGAACTCTTTTCATTATCACAGGGTTCTTTTTCAAATTTTTAAATTCGGTATTTAACCCCAATATTTCAAGCAAGTGTGAATATGCATCTGTATGCCTTACTTCGCTTTCAGCAAAAGTTGAACCAACAGCTCCTACTTCCGGTTTAGGGATTTTGTGATAAATGTCTCCCCAAAAACTTTTTACAGCAACTTCAATTTGAGAAATTGCTAGCATGGCATTTTTAATTGCATTTCTTTCAACATCTGTTAAATGTGTTTTAAAGTCTTGAACATCGCTTGTAAAATTAAATTCTGTATGAATCCAATAGGAATGTCTAATAGCAGGAACGTATTCATAGAGTTCTGGATATTCAAATGGTTTAAGAGTAATTCTTCTTTCAAAAATATTTCTTTGCCTTTTTTTTGCTTGAATATTTCTATAAAGTATATATGCTTTTGCAACATCTAAAAACTCACTTTTCATTAAAGTTTGTTCAACTAAATCTTGAATCTCTTCAACATTTGGAACATAATTCGTAATACTAGCTCTTCGCTCATTCAAATTGAAGCAAACTTTGTTTGCAATTTCTTCTGCATCTTTGGGAGTTCCATTTTTAACCGATAGCATTGCTTTTAAAATAGCCTCTGTAATCTTTTTAGTTTGAAAAGGCATTTTGGTGTGATTGCGCTTAAAAATTTCTTTGATTTGCATAATATTATTTAAATAAATTTTAAAAACTAATTTACAACTTAACAAGATTTATAAATAACGCGTCTCTTTTCTTTATTAACAATTTAATGCTAATAATAAAATACGTTTTATAAAAATTGATGCCCAGTTTACTAAATTCATTTACATCAACAACATAGGTATATTTAGTAAAATAGAATATTGATAAACAACTGCACAAATATTTAATTTATAATTTAAAAGTCCAATTTTGAGCGCGAAAAAAACCAAAATATTTATCAACTTAAATTGTTAAAAAAAAAACAAAATAGATTTTACAGAGTTATTAAAAAAATATGTATTAATGTACTTTTTTTAACACATATGATTATGTGTATCTAATTTAAAAACTAGATGTATGTTTAGTTAGTTTTTAAAATTTTTTATAAGACTATCAAATAAAAATTTTCCATCTTCATTAAATAAATCAGTGTCAGCAGCCCTTTCCGGGTGTGGCATCATGCCAAAAACGTTACGCTCTAAATTACAAATTCCAGCAATGTTAAGTAGAGAGCCATTTGGATTAAATTTATCATTCACATTTCCATCCTTATCGCAATACTTAAAAATTATTTGATCATTTTTAATTAAATTATTAATTGTTTCATCATCAGCATAAAACCTCCCTTCTGCATGAGCGATTGGAACTTTCAAAACTGATTTTTCGGAAAAACTCGTTATTATAGATTTGTCCGAAATTGTTTTTAAATAAACATTTTTGCAAATAAATTTATGAGAATTGTTATGTAGTAAGGCCCCAGGGAGTAGACCAGATTCTGTTAAAATTTGAAACCCATTACAAATACCAATAACTAGGCCACCTGCTTTTGCAAAACCAATAATCTCTTTCATAATTGGAGAAAATTGTGCAATTGCTCCTGATCGCAAATAATCTCCGTAGGAAAATCCACCTGGTAGGATAATACAGTCAACCTCTTGTAAATCGGTGTTTTTATGCCAAAGTTTGACAACCTCTTTATGTAATATGTTTTCTATTACATGTATCATGTCCATGTCACAATTTGAACCGGGAAAAATTACAACACCAAATTTCATATTAATTTTTTACAAATGTACATTAAAAAACAATAGAAACTCTGTAAAAAATAGAAGTTACTAAAAACATGATAAATAAAATATTTGCTAAGGAGCGTTTTTTTGTATACGTGAAATAATTACCAACTATTATGCTTAATGGGGCAATAATCAGGTAACTATATTTAAATGAATCGAGAAATAATACAAAAGTTAGTATTAAATAAAAAAATATAATTATAAAACTTTTTCTTGATTGTAAGCTTTTTTTATAAAGCCACTTATAAAGTTCGTAAATAGACAATAAACAAATAAGAAAAACAACGGATAGCCAAAAAATTTTTAAAAGCTCATTTTTGTTTAAGACCGGTAACTTTAGATCATATGAAAAGTCAATTTTATAAGGGGGAAAATCATATCCAAAAATTATTAAATAGCAAACAAAAAAAATCATCGGTACAATTATTCCAATTAAATAAGATAATATTATTCGCAATGAGATATTTCCATAATTCAAACAAGTTATAATTATCATAAATGAAAAAATAAACACATTAGGGTACAGTAGAGTTAATAAACCAATAATTAAACCCGAGTTAAAAATTTGCCTAAAAGGATCATCTTTTTGATAACAATCAAAAAGATATTTTAAATAGAACAATAAAAAAAATGAAACAAACCATTCATTAATGCAATTATAAAAAGGAACACAAAAAAATAGATACACAAATCCAGTAATTAAATTGTTTTTTTTAATTATATTTTTTTCACAAACTAAGTTGTTAAGCCCTAAAGCATGAAAAGCAGGTAAAAGCAAGCTTAGTATACATATAAAAAAGGGCGATAACCATTCGTGTTTGAAGACACTTTCGAATGAACTATAAGCTAAAGGAGCAAACATTATCAAAGACCAAATCATAATAAAAAAAACAATGATATAAGGTTTGGGGTTTATAAGATTGCGAAGTAGCATTACTATTTGAAAATAATTATTTAGTTTTGTGTCTGTAAATAAAAAAAAAAATGGATAAGATTTGGTATGCTATAGCTGATTTTTTTCAATTTATTTTTAAATATATTGAGATGCTAGGAAATTCGGTTAACTATTTATATATAGTAATTATTTTTGTTTTTTTGGTTGTCTGGACGGTACAAATGTTAAAGCATAGAAAAAATAATGAGGAGCACGCATCGTCATAAATCGAAACCAATATCATTTCTGTAATACTTGCCTTTAAAATTAATTTTGCTAACCGATTCATAAGAATTTTTTAGCGCCTCCTCTATTGTTTCCCCAAACGAAGTAATGGACATTACCCTTCCTCCGCTGGTAATTAGTTTGTCATTTTCAAATTTTGTTCCAGCATGAAAAACGATACTGCAATCTACATCTTCTACACCTGAAATCTCATAACCCGTAGAATATTTTTCTGGATATCCGCTTGATGTTAACATAACTGTGGCAGCCACCTCATCATTGACATTTAAGTCTTTTTCACTAAAGGTTCCATCTTTAATTCCTTTAAGCAAATTAAGTAAATCAGATTTTATTCTTGGAATGACAACTTCTGTTTCAGGATCACCCATACGGACATTGTATTCAATTACTTTGGGTTCACCATTAACGTTTATAAGTCCAAAAAATATAAAGCCAACATATTCAATACCCTCTTTTTTTAAACCTGAAATAGTAGGTTTTATTATTTCATTTTCAATCTTTTCAAGATAAAATCTGTCTATAAAAGGAACAGGAGATATGGCGCCCATTCCTCCAGTATTTAACCCAGTATTATTTTCACCAACTCGCTTGTAGTCTTTAGCTGATGGAAGAATTTTGTATGAGTCTCCGTCTGTTAATATAAACACAGACATTTCAATACCATCTAAAAATTCTTCAATAACAACTGTATTTGAGGCATAACCAAATTTACTATCTAAAATCATTGAAGACAATTCTTTTTTTGCTTCTTCAACATCATTAATAATGACTACTCCTTTTCCGCCAGCAAGTCCATCAGCCTTAAGAACGTAAGGGCCTTCCAGTGATTCTAAAAATTTAAACCCATCAGACAAATTACTTTTATCAAATGATTTGTATTTTGCTGTTGGTATAGAATTACGAAGCATAAACTCTTTTGCAAACTTTTTACTTCCTTCAAGCTGGGCCCCTTTTTTTGATGGTCCAATAACAGATATTTTTTTTAATAAATCATCTTGTTTGAAAAAATCATAAATTCCATTCACAAGTGGATCTTCTGGCCCAACAATTACCATGTCTATATTCTTATTTAATACAAATGTTTTTATTTCATCAAAATTTTTTAAAGAAATATTTATGTTTTTTCCAATAAGACTTGTTCCGGCATTTCCTGGACAAATATACAGTTGACTGCAGGAGCTGCTTTTAGCAATTTTCCATGCAAAGGTGTTTTCTCTACCACCACTTCCTAATATTAATATATTCATTTTTAGTTAATCAAAGTTAAAATTTCTTCAGTCATCTTCATATTATGAAATACATTTTGCACATCATCATTGTCTTCAAGCAAATCTAACAGTTTTAAAACATCTTTTGCATCATTGACAGAAATTTCTTTAGTTGAATTAGGAAATCTTTGAAGTTCAGATTTCTCAATATTAATGTTCAAGCTTTCTATTTTGTGTTGCAGAGTATTAAAATCTAAATAATTACATATTATTGTAATAATACCTTCTTCTTCAAAAAGCTCTTCTAACCCACCATCAATAAGCTCCATTTCAAAATCTTCTAAGTTTATAGTTATGTTTTCTTTTAAAACAGTAAACACACCTTTTCTATCAAATATAAATTCTAAAGAACCATTTTTACCCAATTCTCCATTAGTTTTGCTAAAATAAGATCTAACATCAGCAACTGTCCGGTTATTATTATTTGTTGCGCAGTCTATGAAAACAGCAATTCCATGAGCTGCGTAACCTTCTAAACTAATTTCATCATAATTTGCAACATCTTTACTATTGGCTTTTTTAATAGCCCTTAAAACATTCTCTTTGGGCATATTAGCATTTTTAGCATTTTGCATAACCTGTCTTAACCTAGAGTTTGTATTTGGGTCTCCTCCACCTTCTTTAACTGCTATAACAATATCTTTTCCAATTCTAGTAAACGTTTTCGACATTTTTGACCAACGCTTAAGCTTTCGTGCTTTTCTAAATTCAAATGCTCTTCCCATGTTTAAATATTAATCATCTAGTTGTAGTACAGATAGGAATGCTTTTTGTGGTATTTCGACATTTCCAACTTGTCGCATTCTTTTTTTTCCTTTTTTTTGTTTTTCAAGTAGTTTTCTTTTTCGAGTAATGTCACCACCGTAACACTTTGCAGTAACATCTTTTCTTAAAGCCTTTACTGTCTCTCTTGAAACAATTTTAGAACCAATTGCAGACTGTATTGCAATATCAAATTGTTGCCTTGGAATGAGTTCTTTTAACTTTGAACATAGTTTTTTACCTAAAGTATATGAATTTGATTTATGAACTAGTGCAGACAAGGCATCAACAGGCTCACTATTTAATAGAATATCAAGTTTAGCTAAACTAGATGTTCTATATTCAATTGGATAATAATCAAAAGATGCATAACCTTTTGAAACAGACTTTAACTTATCATAAAAGTCAAAAACAATTTCTCCTAACGGCATTTCAAAAGTTAACTCTACCCTGTCAGTAGTTAAATACACCTGATTTTTCAATTCTCCTCTTTTTTCAATACATAAAGTCATAACAGACCCAATAAAATCTGACTTTGTGATAATTTGAGCACGAATAAATGGCTCTTTTACGCTATCTAAAATACTTGGATCAGGATAATCTGAAGGGTTATGAATAATTAACTTCTCTTCTTTTTTTGTAAAGGCATAATAAGATACGTTTGGAACAGTAGTTATAACAGTCATATTGAACTCTCTCTCTAATCTTTCCTGAATAATTTCCATATGTAACATGCCTAAAAAACCACATCTAAAACCAAATCCTAAGGCAGCAGATGATTCTGGCTCATATGTTAATGAGGCG